>ERZ772967.50-NODE-50-length-96195-cov-10.569898_pt1 | contig 96195 bp, 71 predicted proteins | sample MGYA00511677_ERZ772967 | MGnify/ENA primary metagenome ERZ772967 (study PRJEB29015, sample SAMEA2737931) | human oral metagenome | biome: human oral; feature: human-associated habitat; material: dental | place: China | collected 2146 ...
GGCCGGTCTTGACGGTGATCTTGTAGAGGAATACCGCCGTGATGATGATCCAGGCAATGGGCCACAGACCATAGGCGAAGCCATAGAGCGCGGAGGAGATGGCCATGCCGGTGGGCATGCCGAAGGCGAAGATGGCCACGCCCAGCGCGATCAGCAGCGTGAAGAGGCCGGCCAGGTAGCCCTTCATCTTGAGGATGGTGAGGGCCACGAAGAAGAAGACGATGGGCAGCAGGGCGACGGCTGCGGTCAGCAGCGGGCTGCCACCGACGGCCGAGTAGTTCTGGATCCAGGTTTCCATACAGGACGGCTCCGGGGTTGGGGGAGGCTGTGTGATGCAGCCGTGGGCCGGATGGGCTTTGGGGCTGCATGCCACCAGTGGGATCATGGGCAGGAAGCCTGATGGTCAGGGGTCTTCCTTCCCGGCGAAGGGTGGCGGCAATGTACAAAAGCCAACTGAAAGGGTCAATCATTTCCCTTTGTGTTCTGTGGCTGAAATTCCCTTGAAAAACAGGGGGATGGCGGATTGCTGGTGATGGCTAGGGTTAACCCTGATGAGCGGGTTGGACGTGCGGCGAGCTGGGGCAGGAGATTTGTGTCGCAAGGTGTGACGTGTGGTGGCAGCGTGGGCGGATGGCGGAAGTGCTGCGATACTTCGGGTTCCCCCACTCCTCCTTTTCTGCTCTGCCCATGCCTGTTTCCCTCGAACTCGGTCCGCTGTCCTTTCCCTCTTCCGTGCTGCTGACGCTGGTGGCGGTGTTCGTGGGGGCCTGGCTGGGCGGCTGGCTGGCCCGGCGACTGCAGACGGCGCCGGTGGAGGCGCTGTTCTGGCGGATCGTGTTCTGGGCGCTGGTGGTGTCGCGGGGGGTGTATGTGCTGCTGTACCGGGATGCCTATCTGGCGGATCCGTGGACGATGCTGGATGTGCGTGATGGTGGCTTCGAGCCGTGGTCCGGACTGGCGGGCGCCTGGGCGCTGACGCTCTGGTACGTGCTGCGCGGGAAGGTGGCCGGCAAGCCGCTGATGGGCGCCATGACGGCGATGACGGCGGTGGGCGTGGCCGGGCTGATGGCGCTGCAGATGCCGGCAGGCGGCGGGCAGCCATTGCCGGGGCTGCAGATGCGGACGCTGGACGGGCAGGCGGTGTCGTTGCAGGAATTTGCCGGGCGGCCGGTGATTCTCAACCTGTGGGCCACCTGGTGTCCGCACTGTGTGCGGGAGATGCCGGTGCTGGCCGAGGCGCAGCGGCAGCATACGGAGCTGGCGGTGGTGTTCGTGGACCAGGGGGAGGAGGTGCTGCGGGTGCGGCGCTTTCTGGAGTCGCGGGGGCTTGGGCAGCTGCAGAACGTGCTGATGGACCCACAGCGCGAGGCCGGCCGGCATTTCGGGGTGCGGGCGTTGCCGACCACGCTGTTCTTCGGGCGGGATGGCCAGCTGCAGGAAATCCGCATCGGGGCGGTGTCGAAGGCCACGCTGCAGGCGCGGGTGGAGCGGCTGCTGGAATAGGCCGCCTGTTGAAACAGGGCCCGCTCCCCTGCAGAAGCAGGCCGCCTTGCTTGCGCACGGTGCGCTGTCGGCACATGGCCGGGGCCGGTGCCGGTGCGGGGGCAAGGCGCTTGATGATGTATCAGCGGTTGCCTGACTCGTCGTTGCCGCGGTTGACGCGTTTTTCCAGCCGGTTCTGTGCCACGGACAGCAGGCTGGCGATGGCCCAGTAGATGAGGGCGGCCGCGATGTACATGGCAAAGACTTCGAAGGTGCGGGCGGTGATCAGCTGGGCCTGACGCAGCAGTTCGGGTACCTGGATGGTGGCGGCCAGCGAGGTGTCCTTGACCAGCGAGATGAAGCTGTTGCCCAGCGGGGGCAGGGCGGTGCGGGCGGCCTGCGGGATGATGATGCGGCGCAGCGTCTGGATGCGGCTCATGCCAAGGCTGGCGGCGGCTTCCCACTGGCCGGCATCGATGGTGGCAATGGCGGCGCGCAGGATTTCGCAGGTGTAGGCGGCCATGTTCAGCGAGAAGCCGATCAGGGCAGCGGGCAGTGGCGAGAGCTGCAGGCCGGTTTCGGGCAGGCCGTAGTAGATGACGAACAGCTGCACCAGCAGTGGGGTGCCGCGGAAGAACGAGACGTAGAAGCGCACCAGCCACTGGATGGGCTGGGCCGCGTACAGCCGGCCCAGTGCCAGCAGAAAGCCCAGCAGCAGGCCAAACGTCATGCCACCCAGGCTGAGCAGCAGGGTGAAGCGTGCTCCCTTGAGCAGGTCGGGCAGCGATTCGAGGATGAGCGAAAGGATGTCGGACATGCGAAGCGGGGCGGCGGGGCGCCAAGGGTCTCACGGGGATATGTCCCGTGAAATCCCGGATCGGGATAAAGGGGGCCAGGCCTGTCCCGGGGCCTGGCCATGCGGCAGCAGGTGTAACCGTCGTGGGGCTGTGGTGGTGAGGCAGGTTACTGGGTGACGTCCGCGCCAAACCACTTTTCGGAGATCTGTTTGAGTGTGCCGTCGGCGCGCAGCTCGTTCAGTGCCTTCTCGATGGCCTGGTGCAGCTCGGGCGCCGATTTGCGGGTGGGGATGCCGGAGGTTTCGCGCGAGAAGGCCGGGCCGCTGAGGGCAAGGCGGCCACCGGTCTGCTTCAGCTGGTAAAGGGCGGCCAGGCGGTCCACCAGAATGGCATCCAGCCGGCCGACGCCCAGGTCCTGGTTGCGGGTGGGGTCGTCGTCGTAGGTGCGGATGTCGGCGGTGGGTACGTTCTTGCGCAGCCATTCCTCATAGTTGGTGCCCAGTACGACGCCCACCTTCTTGCCGGCCAGTTTTTCCGGGGAGGGGAAGGCGTCGGCGTCCTTCTTGCGCACGACGGCCTGAATCCCGGAGACGGTATAGGGCTGGCTGAAGTCGTATTTGCGCTGACGGGCATCGCTGATGGTGACCTGGTTGATGATCACGTCGATGCGGCCGGTGTCGAGTGCGGCCAGCAGGCCATCCCACTTGGTGGGCTGGAATTCGGCCTTCAGGCCCATTTTTTCGGCGATGGCGCGGGCCAGGTCGATTTCGAAGCCGGTGAACTGGCCGTTCTCGTCCTGATAGTTGAACGGGGGATAGGTGCCTTCGATGCCGACGCGCAGGGTACCGCGCTTCTGCAGGGCTGCCAGGGTGTCGTCGGCGGCCTGGGCCGGATGGTCGGCAAGCAGGGCGCTGGCGGCAAACAGGGCAACGGTGGCGGAGCACAGCTGGCGACGCAGGTGGTTCGGTTTCATGCCGGGTGGAGGGGGGGTTGAGACAGGGGCGAACGGAGCGGCTGGCAAAACCGGTCAGATGCGGCGCCGGTCAGATGCAGTGTGCCTGCCTGCCGAGAGCTGGGTCCTGGCCAGTCTGAAGGGGAAAGGACGCCGGGGGAGTTTACTGGATGACGGGCCGCGCCCGGAAGACTTTGCGGTGTACCGGAGATGGAGAGGGAAGGCGGGGGGCGCAGAAAGCGGGGCAAAGAACCGCCCCGTTCTTTCTGGATGTTGCCTGTGCAGGTTCGGCGCCCGTTCGGAAAGACCGCGCAGGTTCAGGCGCCCGCAGGGGCTGCCCGGGGGTCAGCGCACCACCACGCGGGCAGGGCCGGTTTCCAGTTCGCCGATGACGGTGGCACGGTCGAAGCCGTGGCTGCGGAAGGTTTTCAGTACGGATTCCCGGGCGTCGGGGGCGCAGGCCACCAGCAGGCCGCCGGCCGTCTGCGGGTCGGTGAGCAGGTCCTGCAGGAAGGGGGGCGCGCCGGCGCTGATGTCGACACCGGCACCATAGGAGGCCCAGTTGCGGCCGGATGCACCGGTCTTGATGCCGGATGAGGCCAGATCGATCACGTTGGGCAGGAATGGAATGGCACGGCTGTCGAGATGCGCGGTCAGGTTGGCGCCGCGAGCCATTTCCAGCGTGTGGCCCAGCAGGCCGAAGCCGGTCACGTCGGTGAGGGCGTGTACGCCGTCGAGGGTGGCCAGTTCGGTGCCGGGGCGGTTGAGCCGCGTGGTGGCGTCGATCATGGTGGCGTAGGCTTCGGCGTCGAGCAGATCCTTCTTGAGCGCGGCCGATAGGATGCCCACGCCCAGCGGTTTGCCGAGAATGAGCACATCACCGGGTCTGGCGTCGCTGTTGCGCTTCAGGTGCTTCGGGTTGACGAGGCCGATGGCCACCAGCCCGTAGATGGGTTCGACCGAGTCGATGGAGTGGCCGCCGGCCAGCGGAATGCCGGCGTCGCGGCAGACGCTCTGGCCGCCTTCGAGGATGCGGGCGATGGTTTCGTGCGGCAGCACGTTGATGGGCATGCCGACGATGGCCAGCGCCATCAGTGGCTTGCCGCCCATGGCATAGACATCGGAGAGCGCGTTGGTGGCGGCGATGCGGCCGAAGTCGTAGGGGTCATCGACGATCGGCATGAAGAAATCGGTGGTGGCGACGATGGCCTGCTCGTCGTTGATGCGGTAGACGGCGGCATCGTCGGCCGTTTCGGTGCCCACCAGCAGGTCGGGGAAGAGCTGGGCCGGCAGGCTGCTCCTGGCCAGCAGGGCCGAGAGGACGCCCGGGGCGATCTTGCAGCCGCAGCCGCCACCGTGGGAGAGGGAGGTGAGACGGGGGGTGTCGGGGCTGGGGGTGGTGGCGGACATCGGGCGCTCCTGGTTGGGTGATTCCGTGGGAGTCTCCGGGTGGAAGGCTCTGGGGAATTTTAGATCAGCGCAGGATGTGCCTCTCGACCTCGGGTTTGTCGGTGCGCGGGGGTTCGCCGATCATTTCCAGCAGGTTGCCCTCGATCTGCCAGCTGAGAAAGCGCAGCGGCAGGTCGTTCGGGTCCTGGCCGAAGGGATTCTCCAGTTCGGCGCCCAGGGCTTCGAGCGCCAGGAAGGTGTAGGCGACGAAGCAGACGATGACCGGGGTCATGAAGCCGATGGCGTCGAGTAGGCCGAACGGCAGCCAGAAGCAGTACAGGTAGACGCAGCGGTGGATGATGATGGAGTAGGGAAACGGAATGGGGTTTTCGGCAATGCGCTCGCAGCCGGCCAGGGCGGTGCTGAGTTCGTCGATGTTGCGTTCGAAGGCAGCAGCCACGGGAGGAGCCACTTCCTGGGCGTGCAGGCGCGCCCCCAGCCATTCGTCCACCAGCAGCAGGGCCATGGAAGCCGGGTACTGGGCATTCAGCACCCGCCGGGTGTCCTTTTCATCGAGGAAGCGTCGCAGCAGCTTGCTGGGACGGGTGTTGCCCAGCTGGTGCTTGAGCAGGTGCGTGAAGGCGCACAGGTACAGGATCACCTGCTTGGCCGCTGCGGGATGGGTGGTGAGGGTGAGCGCCTTGCGCGCCGTCGAGCGGGAGGCCGAGAGCACCTGGCTCCACAGCGTACGGGCCTCCCAGTAGCGGGCATAGCTGGTGCTGTTGCGAAAGCTGAGGAAGATGGCCAGTGTCAGGCCGATCAGCGAGAACGGCACGAAGTTCAGCGAGACCTTGAAGTGCAGGATCTGGCCGTGCAGGGCGGTGACCACGATGCTGAACAGGCTGATGATGGTCAGTTGCGGGGCAATCTTGGGCAGGATCGAGCCGCGCAGCACGAACAGCATGTACAGCCAGTGGGGGCGGGAGCGGACGATCATGGGGCAGGCAGGGGCTTCGGCAACGCGGTGAAACGATCCATTCTACGCTGGCCCCTTCGGGCGGCTGCGGGGGCACGGGGGCTGCGGGATGCCCGGCGGGCGGGGGCAGATGGGTGGCGCGTGGTGAGCGGCCTTTGCTTGGCAGATGGGTCAGAAACTGGATAATGGGGCCCTTCGGGGCATGCACTGGGGCGAATGAATCCATACACGCTTCAACTGTCCGAAGGAAACTTCATGACTACCACCGTTTTGAACAAATCAGATACTGATCGGGCGGAACATGAGGCTGCCTACACTGCCTGGCTGCAGCAGAAGTATGCTGACAGCCTCGCTGATCCGCGCCCTCGTGTTTCCCATGAAGAGGCCATGGCGCGTTTGGATGAGGTGATCACACGCGCCAGGACACGCAGGCGGTGAGGCCGCTGCGGCGTACACCGTATGGCCGCGACAGGCGTTGATGAGGCTTTGCACGGACGGACGAGGAGGTCTGCCAATGAAGACAATGGGTGCCGCGCAGGCGGGGATGCGTTTCTGGCTGGCAGGTGCGGCCGTGTCGATGATGATCACAGGAGGAATGGCCATGGCCCAGGAGACAGGAACCACGGCGGAAGGCGCCGGTACATCGGGCATGGATGCCGCAGCATCGAATGGCGTGGGTGCCGCCCAGACGCCGGCGAGTGATGCCCAGCAGGCAGCCGCACCGGCCGATGCATTGGCCACGGCCCGGCAGGTCGAAGGGCTGCTGACGGTGAAGAGCAAATACTCGGCCACGGATTCGGTCAAGCGGGTGCAGGATGCGCTGCTGGCGAAGGGGCTGACGGTGTTCACCGTCATCGATCACCAGAAGGCGGCCCAGCAGCAGTCGCTGGACATGCCGGCTGCCAGTGTGATCGTGTTCGGCAACCCCAACATGGGCACGCCGATGATGGTGCAGTCGCCCACGCTGGCCATCGACCTGCCGTCGAAGGTGCTGATCTGGGATGACGGCAAGGGCAATGTGTATGCGTCGCTCAATACGGCCGAGTATCTGGCCCGCCGGCATCATCTGCCGGCTGAGGCGGTGGCTCCGCTGGCCGGCGCCGAGAAGCTGGTGCCGGCGGTGCTGACGAAGTGAGTCCCGGCAAGCATGGCGCCAGCATCAGGTGCAGGCGTCATGCACAAAAAAAGCCAGCCTCGTAACGGGCTGGCTTTTTTTGTGCAGCACCCCGTGACAGGGTGCTGGTCAGGGCAATCAGGCCGTGGCAGCCTGTGCCTGTGCGCTCATGGGCTTCTTGAGCACGCCCAGGCAGACCGCGGTGACGACCGAACCGACGGCGATGGCGGCGCTGTAGAGCAGCACGTTGCTGATGGCACCCGGGATCAGCATCACGAACACGCCACCGTGCGGGGCGGCCAGTTCGATGTGCCACATGCCGACCAGTGCGCCGGTGATGGCGGCACCGATCATGCACGACGGGATGACGCGCAGCGGGTCGCGGGCCACGAAGGGAATGGCGCCTTCGGTGATGAAGGCCAGTCCCAGCACGGCGGCGGCCTTGGAGGCGTCACGCTCTTCGTTGCTGAAGCGGTTGCGGAAGATCCAGCAGGCCACGGCAATGCCCAGTGGGGGCACCATGCCGGCGGCCATGACGGCAGCCATCGGGATCTTGATGTTGCTGGCCAGCAGGGTGGTACCGAACACGTAGGCGGCCTTGTTGACCGGGCCACCGAGGTCGAAGGCCATCATGGCGCCCAGAATGGCACCCAGCAGTGCGATGTCGGTGCCCTGCATGCCCTGCAGCCAATGCGTGAGCCCTTCCATGGCGGCAACCATCGGTTTGCCCAGCACGCTCAGCATCAGCACGCCGATGATGCCTGTGCACAGCAGCGGCAGGATCAGCACGGGCTTGAGGCTTTCCAGTGTGCGCGGCAGCTTGATGGTTTTGGCCAGGAACTGCGTGAGGTAACCGGCCAGAAAACCGGCCAGAATGCCGCCGAGGAAGCCGGCGCCGATGGCCGACGAGATCATCCCGCCCACCATGCCGGGTGCCAGACCCGGACGGTCGGCAATGGAGAAGGAGATGTAGCCGGCCAGGATCGGCACCATCAGGGCGAACGAATACTTGGCGCCCACCTGGAACAGGTACCAGCCGAAGGTGCCTTCGAGGTTCGGGTCGGTCGGCACGTCCAGGCCGCCGATGGCGAAGGCCAGGGCAATCAGCAGACCGCCGGCCACCACGAAGGGCAGCATGAACGACACGCCGGTCATCAGGTGCTTGTACGGACCGCTGCGGGCGCCGCTGCCACTGCTGGCCTTGGCTTCTTCCTTGCCACTGCTGGCGGCTGCGGCCTTGCCTTCGCCCCAGGGGGTGGCTTCGGCCCAGGCCGTTTTCAGTACCTTGACGGCATCATGGATGGCGGCCTTGGTGCTGGTGCTGTAGAGGCGCTTGCCGGTGAAGCGGGATTTGTCCACCTGGGTGTCGGCGGCAATCACGACGATGTCGGCGGCGGCGATTTCCTCGGGGGTGAGGGTGTTCTGGGCACCGACCGAGCCGCGGGTCTCGACCTTGATGGTGTAGCCGGCTTCCTTGGCGCCTTCTTCCAGCGCTTCGGCGGCCATGAAGGTGTGGGCCACGCCGGTGGGGCAGGAGGTGATGGCCACTACCTTCATGCCGGCCGGCGGGGGGCCACCGGCGCCTGCGCTGGCGGCTGCAGCGGCCGGGACGGCTGCGGCTGCGCCACCCGCTGCGCCGGCCTTGCCGGCACTGCCGACGGCCTGGGCGATGACGGCGGCGGCATCGTCGAAGACGGCCTGTGGCGTGGACTCGACGATGCGCAGGCTCTCCGGCAGACCGGAAAGGTCGACGGGACCATCGGCCACGACCAGGGCCACATCGGCGCTGGCCAGGTCGCTGTCCGAGAACCAGCCCTGTTCGCCCAGATGACTGATGACTTTCAGGCCAAGCGTGTGTCCGGCCTGGGCTGCAGCGGCCTGCAGGGCTTCACCGATGATGAAGCTGTGGGCAGGCCCGGATTGGCTGGCGGAAATCGCCAAGATGCTTGCCACGGGGACTCTCCTAGATGGGTTGGGGGAGGATGAACGTGCTGTTCCGGAACCCGGCCGGGACGGAGGCGGCTGCAGGGTGTGTCAGTGACCCTGCAGCGTTTTCCGGGTGCCTGCACGCCGGATCATGGGGTGCCGTCCGGTTCCTCCGCGGGGTTGTCAGCACGGGGTGACGTTGATCTGGTGGAGCAGGGCCTCGACCTGATCGAGCGGCGGCAGGCCGAATTCGATCTGCTGGATGCGGGCCGCGGCGCAGGCCATGCCGAAGACGGCGGCCTGCGGGAACGGCTGGCCGTGCAGCAGGCGGGCGATGGTACCGGCCACCAGCGTGTCGCCGGCGCCGACGGTGGTGGCGACGTGCACTTTCGGCGGTTTGGCCAGCCAGCGGCCTTCGGGACCGATGATCAGCGCCCCTTCACCGCCCATGGACACGACCACGCGCTGGATGTTGTGGGCCTTTTGCAGTTCCTCGGCGGCCTTGATCAGTTCGGCGGTCTCCTTCAGCGAACGGCCGACCAGTTCTTCCAGTTCGGAGCGGTTGGGCTTGATCATAACCGGGCCGACGGTGTCGGAGACGGCTTTCTTCCAGCCTTCCAGCACGGCGCCCAGCTGCGAGCCGGCCACGTCGATGACGAGGTTCACGCCCTTGTCGACCAGGGTCTTGGCCAGATGGTGCCAGATGCCGACATCGCATCCCGGCGGCAGGCTGCCACCGAATTCGCACCAGTCGCCGCGGCGCACGAGGGATTCCATGCGTTCGTTGAGCAGCTGCTCGTCCTTGGCGCGTTCTTCCGGATCGAGCTGGATGCCGGGCAGGTTCACGTCGGTGGATTCGCCGGCTTCGTGGTCGACCAGCTTGACGTTGGTACGGGTGGCGCCGGGCAGGCGGATCATGGCGTCGCGGATGCCGTTGTCATCGAAGGCCTGCACGAACAGCTTGTCGTTGTCGGCCCCGATCCAGCCGGTGGCCGTGGTGGCCACGCCCAGCTTGGCCAGAATGATGGAGACGCCGATGCCCTTGCCGCCCGGCGTACTGGTGAAGCCGGTGGCGCGGTGCACCTCACCCGGGATCAGCTTCTTGACGGGAATCGTCTGGTCGATTGCCGGGTTGAGGGTAATGGTCAGGACTTGGGTCATGCTGCATCTCCTGCGGGTTGGGAAGAGGCGGGTTTAAGGGCGGCGCCGAGCGCGCGCACTTCCTGGGCGGTCTGTGCCTCCAGGGCCTTGCGTGCCAGCGCCTGCAGATCCGAGAGGGACTGCCGGCGCAGCAACGCCTTGATCGTGCCAAGATCGCTGGCACTCATGCTGAGTTCGTCCACGCCCAGGCCCACCAGCAGGGCTGCGCCCAGCGGGTCGCCGGCCAGGCCGCCGCAGACACCGACGTGACGCTTGTAGGGGCGGGCACCGGCCACGGTCTGGGCGATCAGGCGCAGCACGGCGGGGTGCAGCGCATCGGCCAGGCTGGCCAGCTCGGGGTGCTGGCGGTCGATGGCCAGCGTGTACTGGGTGAGGTCGTTGGTGCCGATGGAGAAGAAGTCCACGTATTTGGCGAACTGGTCGGCCATGACAGCGGCCGACGGCACCTCGATCATGATGCCCAGCGGCACGGCCGGGGCGTCCAGTTCCTGGCGGATGGCCTCGAGCCGCTCGCGCAGCTGCTGCACTTCCTCGATGCTGCTGATCATGGGGAACATGATCGACAGCGGGCCATGCTTGGCGGCACGATACAGGGCGCGCAGCTGGGGTACCAGCAGCTCTTCGCGGCGCAGCTGCAGGCGGGCGCCGCGCACGCCGAGGAAGGGGTTGTCTTCCTGCGGCAGGGCCAGGTGCGGCACCTGCTTGTCGCCGCCGATGTCCAGCGTGCGCACGATCAGCGGCCGACCGGCCAGCACGTCCACCATCGAGCGGTAGACATCGTACTGCTCGTCTTCGCCCGGGACGCGGTCACGTTCGAGGAACAGGAACTCGGTCCGCATCAGGCCCACGCCCTCGGCACCCGATTCCAGCGCCCGGCGGGCCTGGTCGGCCCGGTTGGCGTTGGCGCCGATCTCCACGCGGTGGCCATCGGTGGTGGTGGCGGGCTGCAGGCGGGTTTTGGTTTCTTCGGCCTGCAGCTGGGCCAGCCGTTCGATGCGCTGCTGCGTTTCGGCCAGGGCCTTGTCGGTGGGGGCCACGTACAGGCGGCCGCGGTAGCCGTCCAGAATGGCCTTGGTGCCGTTCTGCGACAGGGAGGGCTGCAGCACGCCGGGGCCGGCGGCCACCACGGCCGGCAGGCCGAGCGCCCGCGCCAGGATGGCGGTGTGGGCGGTGGGGCCGCCTTTGGCGGTGCAGAAGCCCTTGACGCGGGTGGTGTCGATCTGGGCGGTGACGGAGGGGGCGAGGTCATCGGCCAGCAGGATGGCGTCGGCGGGCCAGCCCTGCGACGGATTGCTGCCCTCGTTGCCCTTGCCCAGCAGGTGGCGCAGCACGCGCTCGCCCACGTCCTGCAGGTCGGCCGAGCGGGCCGACAGGGTGGCATCCGACAGGCCTTTCTGTTTTTCGATGCGCTGGTGCAGGCACTGTTGCCAGGCCCAGGCCGGGCCATGGCCCTGCACCACCAGCTTGGTCACGTCGCGCAGCAGGCTGGGGTCTCGCAGCAGTTCGAGGTGGGCCTTGAAGATGTTGGCCTGCTCGGCCTGACCCTGCTTCTCGGCACTGGAGATGAGGGTGGCCAGCTGCTTCTGGGCATTGGCCAGTGCCAGGTCCAGTTCGTGGGCGGCATGGGCCACGCCCTGGAAGTGGTCTTCCACGTCCAGCTCGTGCGATTCGGCCAGCACCAGCGTGCCGATCACCAGCCCGGGGGCAGCGGCAATGCCGGTGAAGGTGTTGGCGGCCTCCGGCTGCCATGTGCCCAGCTCGCGGCCCAGGCCCTGTGCCTGTGCCTGCTTGTCGGCAGCCAGCCGGGCCTGACGGGTTTCTTCGTCGCCCAGCAGCTTGATGGTGCCCAGCAGGGCGCTGATGGCATCCTGGGCGTCGTCGCCCTCGGCAGACACGCGCAGGCGGGCGTTGTTGCCGGCGCCCAGGCTCAGCAGCGAGGCCACGCTGCGGGCATCGGCTACGATGTCGCCGCAACGCACGTGCACCTGTGATTTGAAGCGGCGGATGCTCTCGACCCACTGGCCGGCCGGACGGGCGTGCAGGCCGTTGGGGTAGCCCAGCGTGATTTCCTTGCCGACCGGGAAGTCGGCCAGCGTCGGGGCGCTGCTGGCGGCGGCGGCCGGCGGCTCGCCGGTGAGGGCCTCGACGATCTCGGCAGCGTTGCCGGTGGTGGTGAGTTTCTGCAGGCGGGCGTCGTCACGCATCAGGCGGGTGAGACGGCGCAGCACCTTGATGTGCTCGTCGGAGGCGGCGGCAATGCCGACCACCAGCTTGACGACCTGGTCCCTGCCTTCGGCATCCTTGCCCCAGACCACCCCGTTGGGCACCTGCACCACGCCCAGACCGGTACGTTTGACCAGGTGCTTCTCGTCGATCATGCCGTGCGGAATGGCCACGCCCTGACCGAGGAAGGTGGTGGCCGTCTGTTCCCGCTTGAGCAGGCTGTCGGTGAAGCCATCTGCGGCAAAACCGGCCTCGATCAGCAGGCTGCCGGCCGCGCGGACGGCGTCGTCACGGGTCTGGGGCGCGGCGCCGAGCTGTACCTCGACGGGGGTGATTTCCGGGGATTGGGATGTCGTGTTCATGAATTATCCAGCCTGAGAAGGGGTCTGCCGGCACGTACGACCCGGCAGGGAGGATGGCTTCGAGTGAAGACCGACTGGTGCCGCGGCAATCCGCCCGCCTGCAGCCGGAGGCTGCATCATCCCGCCCGGCGGGCAGGACAGGGGACGGGGGTGCGGCGGCCTCATTTGATCAGCGTGACGGGAATGTCCACCAGATGCAGGACACCGGTGGCTGCGGAACCCAGCAGCAGACCGCTGATGCTGTTCAGGCCGCGGGTACCCATCACGATCTGGTCGAACCCGCCCTTGCGGGCATGGCTGGCGATCACTTCGGGCGCGTTGCCGCGGTCGTAGGATGATTGGTAGGAGATGCCGGCTGCAGTCAGCAGACGCTCGGCTTCGGCCAGCTGTTCGTGGGCCTGGTCGGCCATGAAGGCGTCGAGGTCGGTGCGGGCAAAGTAGGCGCGGGCGTGGCCGGTGAGAATTTCGGGCTGCACGTTGAGCAGGAACAGCTCATGGGTGGCACCCGCCCGGATCTGGCCGATCAGCCAGCGTACCGCGCGCAGGGAGGTTTCCGAACCGTCGATCGGAATGAGTATTCTCGCCATCGGTGATCACCTCTTGTTGGGGGGAGGACGGCACATGTCGGGCACGTGCTGACCGTGACACGGATGTTAACCATCTTACTCCGGGATGTTACCTGTTTGGCGGCGGGGCGTGCGGGGTTGCCGACTGGGCATCAGGGGGGGGAAGACGGTGAAATCGGTAAAATGGGCCGCTTTCACCGACCGTGTGCCGACCAATGACCCGCCAGATCGCATGGCTTCTCAAGCCGCCGCCCGCTTCCGTGCAGCCGGAGGATGCAGGCGGAGGTGCCGTGCCCGGGGCGGGTGGTGCCGTGGAGGGCACACCGGACGATGTTCGGGGACCCCTCGTCCCCATGCCGCTGGCAGCGGCGCAGGCCCGCATGGTGGCCCGTCCGCGCAAGGGCCGGGCCCAGCCGCCGCATCCGTTGCCCTCGCCGGAGGCGCTGCGCAGGCTGCCGCCGTTCGAGCAGCTGCCCGACGAGGCCATCATCTGGGTCACGCCCGACAATCTGGCCGGGGTGATGGACGAGATCCGGCCGCTGCGGGTGGTGGGCTTCGATACCGAATCCCGGCCGGTGTTCGTGCGCGGCCAGAGCCAGGATGGCCCGCATCTGGTGCAGCTGGCCAGTCACGAGCGGGCATGGCTGTTTTCCATGCTGGAGCCGGCCTGTGTGGCGGCCGTGGACGAGCTGCTGGCGCTGCCTTCGCTGCAGAAGGTGGGTTTCGGGCTGGCCGGCGATCGCAGCCAGCTGCATGCGCGCTTCGGCCGCCAGCCGGTGGGGCTGGTCGATCTGGACCAGACCTGGCGCGCGCTGGGCTACCGGTCCTCGCTGGGCATCCGTATGGCCATGGCCGTGACCTTCGGCTGCTATTTCGAGAAATCGAAGGCCATCGGCAAGTCCGACTGGTCACGCCAGCCGCTGACGCAGGCCCAGTGCCGCTATGCCGCCCACGATGCCTGGGGGGCCTTCCGCATCTATGTGGCCCTGTGCGAGCACGGGGTGAAGATACAGGCCGACCCGGTGCGCAGCACCGGACGGTCCGGCACGGTGGCCCGCACGGGGGGACGGCGCACGGCGGGCCAGCGCGGGGACGAGTGAGTCCACGATACGGTCCAGTGGCATGCATCCTGCGCCTGCATCAGGTTAAACCGGACGGGCGTGCAGGCGTACAAACGGAACAGGGCGGTTTTGCCGGCCCTGCCGGCGGGGGTACAGCACCCCCTCTGCCCGCGAGCGTCAGGGCTGTGCGTTTTTCCGCTGCGGGTCTCTGACCATGGGCTCAGACGCCCCAGGTCACGTCCACGTCGGCCGCCCGGGCCTCGCGCATCAGTTCGATCAGCGGATAGACCCGCTGGCGCAGGCTGACGAAGTTGGCGCCCAGGGCCTCACGGCTTTCTTCATCGCTTTCTTCGGTCTGGGTTTCGGCAGGAGGCTGCTCCCGTTCGGCTGCGGTCACCAGGGCGGAAATGGCGGCCGGAATCTGTGCCACCGTGATGATGCCGGTGGGTTCGACCGGTTTGCCGATGATCTGCAGCACCTGTTCGGCGCTCTTGCCGACCATCGTGACGGTGCCGGTGGCGCGACTGCGGAATTCGTACAGCATGGTTGGGTTCTCCGGGAGTGTTTTTCTGGTCTGCGCCGCCCATTATGCCGGGTTTGCAGCGCGTGGGCGGTTACCCCCGTCAGGGCTTCGGGTTTGCAGCCGGGGCGCCGGCTGGTCGTGGGTGCAACAGCGCGGGGGCGAATGAGTCCACGACATGTTCCCGGACTTTCGGGCTTTCAGACTCTCAGGTTCTCAGGCAGCGGGGCTGGTTTCGGGAAAGCTCAGGTGATCGAGCGGGCGGCGCAGGGCCATGGCCTCGGCCAGGTGCGCGGGCAGCAGGTCGTCGGTGCCATCCAGATCGGCCACCGTGCGGGCCACGCGCAGCACCCGGTGCTGGCTGCGCATCGACCAGCCGAAGCGTTCGGCGGCCTGCGCCAGCAGCTGGCGGGTTTCGGGACGGATGCCGAAGCAGGCCTCGAAGCGCCCCACCGGCAGCCGGCCATTGCAGTCCTGCTGGCGCTGCAGCTGCCGGTTGCGCGCCGCCAGGACGCGACGGGCCACGGTGGCACTGTCTTCCGGCCGGGGCCTGGCCATGCCGGCGTGGGGCCGGGTGGTCGTGGTCTGGTCTGTCCGACCGGAACCGTCGTGCTTCCCGGCGTCCCCATGGGTCATGCCGGTTTTGCGCTCTGCCGTACTGCGTGTCCCGGTGGTCATGGCACGTGCCATCGTTGCGGCGAATGTATCGTCCGTGGCAGCGGGGGCCTCGCGGATCATCTCGATCCCCATGTCGAAGCGTTCCAGCAACGGGCCGGACAGCTTGCCCTGATAGCGGCGGATCTGTGCCGGTGTGCAGCGGCAGGCACGGGCCGGATCGCCCAGGTTGCCGCAGGGGCAGGGATTCATCGTGGCCACCAGCAGGAAGCGCGCCGGGAAGGTCTCGCTGTACGGGCCGCGGGCCAGTGTGATGCAGCCGGTTTCCAGCGGCTCGCGCAGGGATTCGATGACGGGGCGACGGAATTCGGTCAGTTCGTCGAGCAGCAGCACGCCTTCGTGTGCCAGGCTGATCTCGCCGGGGCGCGGTGGCTGGCCACCGCCCAGCAGACCGGCTGCGCTGATGCTCGCGTGCACCGACCGCATGGGAGGCTGCTGGCTCAGGCGTGCCGGCTGCCCGCAGGCCGAGCGGATGGCCGCAATGTCCAGGGCCTGTGCCGCCGTGAGCGGCGGCAGAATGCCGGGCAGGCGTCGCGCCAGCATGCTCTTGCCGGTGCCGGGCGAACCGCACAGCAGCAGCGGGTGCAGGCCGGCGGCCGCGATTTCCAGCGCACGCCGGGCCAGCGCCTGGCCCTGTACGTCGGCCAGGTCGGGCGGGGCCTCCGGTGCCGCGGGGCTGGCGGTGCCAGGGTCGAGGTCATCCTCTTCGCGGGCGCGGGCCAGCAGGGTCTCACCCCGCAGGTGGGCGATGACGGCAGCCAGGGTGGGCGCGCCGTACAGCCGGTGCAGGCCGCTGGGCCGGGCTTCGGCCAGGTTGGCCTCGGGCAGGATGAGGGTGTGCTCCGGGGCGCTCGTGCCGATGCCGGCCGCCACGGCCAGCGCGGCACGGATCGGGCGCAGCTCACCCGACAGCGACAGCTCGCCCACCAGTTCCAGATCCTGCAGCGCTTCGGGCGGAATCAGCCCGGCAGCGGCCGCGATGCCGATGGCGATGGGCAGGTCGAAACGGCCGGATTCCTTGGGCAGGTCGGCCGGCGCCAGATTGACGGTGATGCGCCGGTTGGGAAACTCGACCCCGCTCTGCAGGAGCGCCGCACGTACCCGCTCGCGGCTCTCGCGCACCGATACTTCCGGCAGCCCGACGATGTTGAAGGCCGGCAGGCCATTGGCCAGATGCACCTCTACCGAGACCGGGGGCGCCGTCAGACCCAGCAGCGCCCGGCTCTGCACGACCGCCAGGGCGTTCATTACGCGTTGGTCCCGTCGGCCGGCGTGGATTGGGTGCCTTCGCGGGCGGCCAGCCGGGCCTCCAGGGCATCGACCCGGGCGGCCAGCGACTGCACCAGGGCCACCTGGATGTCGAATTCCTCGCGGCTGACCAGCTCCAGTTTGTTGAAGGTCTGGGCAGCCAGAGCCTTGACGTTGCGTTCGATGTCGGCGGCCGGGCTCGATTTGAGCAGGTCGCTGACCTTTTGCTGGAAGTCCTGGAAGAAAGCCTGTTTGTCCATGGGGGCTCCGGGGTGTGGGAGATTGAAAGGAAAAGGGGCGCATGCTGGCCGTTGCCGGACAGCCGGACAGCCGGACAGCCGGCTGCCGAAGCCAAAGCCGGAACGGCATGCGCGCCTGCTGCACGTCATGGTACGCAATCCTGCGCGCAACGCCAGCATGAATCCGGCACACCTGTCCATCTGGCCTAGGCCGGATGGCTGGTGCCGGCGCTGCATGGGTGAACGCTGCCAGGGGCCGGCGGCCAGCGCCCCGTCTGTGCATGGGGACATCCCGGTGTCGGGGCAGGGGCCGGAGAGGCACGGACTGGACCGGGAGATGTGCCGGCAGGGCGCACGGGGCATGCCAAAAGCCGCGCCACGCTCTAGAATGACCCGACGACCGCAGATGCCCCTGCGGCTGCGGGCTGACGCAGCGCGGGCTCTGCCTCAACCTTTCTCTGCGGGTGGCGCATGGACATTCTTTTCATCCTCGATCCCTTCGATTCCCTCAAGCCGCAAAAGGAAACCAGCATTGCCATGATGCGGGCGGCCGAGGCGGCGGGCCACCGTGTGGTGGGCTGCCTGCAGGGCGACATCAGCCTGGACCAGGGCAAGGTCGTGGCGCGCATGACCCCGCTGGTGACTACGGGCCAGGACAAGCCCTGGTACCGGGCCGCCGAGCCCTTCACGGCACCCCTGTCGACGGTCGATGCCGTCATCATGCGCAAGGATCCGCCCTTCGACATGGAATACGTCTACTCCACCTACATGCTCGAGCGGGCGGTGGAGCAGGGTGCACGTGTCTACAACAATCCGGCCGCCATTCGCGACCACAACGAAAAATTCTCCATCACCGCCTATCCGGAGCTGACCACCGACGTGCTGGTCACGCGTGATCCGGCGCTGCTGCGTGAATTCGTGGCCCGCCATGGCGAGGCGGTGCTGAAGCTGCTCGACGGCATGGGGGGTGCCTCCATTTTCCGTGCCCGCCAGGACGACCCCAACCTCTCGGTCATTCTGGAAACCATGAACCGCTTCGGCACCCGTACCGTGATGGCGCAGCGCTACCTGCCCGACATCGTCAAGGGCGACAAGCGCATTCTGCTCATCGACGGCCAGGTAGTGCCGCATGCGCTGGCGCGCATTCCGAAGGCCGGCGAGGCACGGGGCAACATGGCGGCCGGTGGCAAGCCGGTGGCGCAGCCGCTGTCGGCGCGCGATCGTGAGATTGCCGAATATCTGGCACCGAAGCTGGCGGCGCAGGGGCTCTTCCTGGTGGGGCTGGATGTGATCGGCGACAGCCTCACCGAAATCAATGTCACCAGTCCCACCGGTTTCATGGAGATTACTGCGCAGACCGGCTTCGACGTGCCGGCCTTCTTCATCGAGCGGCTGGAGGCCCGTGTGGCGGCCGACCGTGCGGCCCAGGCCGCGGGCAAACCGCTGACCGGACGGGCAGCCGCGGATGCCGTGTCCGCCGCTGGCCACGGCCAGCCCGGCTGAGGCAGGTGTCCCGATGATCTCCGTGCTGATCATCGCCCACCAGCCGCTGGCCACGGCCCTGCTGGGCTGTTGCCGGCACATCTACCGTGGCCTGCCGGTGCAGGCGGCGGCGCTGGACATCATTCCCGATGAAGACCCCGACCAGGCCCTGCAGGAGGCGAAGTCGCTGGCGGCGCGCATCAACGACGGCAGTGGCCAGGTGGTGCTGACCGATCTCTACGGGGCCACACCCGCGCGCATTGCCGTGCAGATGGCGCGGCAGGGGCGGGTCAGCGTGTTCTATGGTGTCAACCTGCCCATGCTGCTGAAGGTGCTCAACTATCGCGCCCGCCTGCCGCTGTCCGAGCTGGAGGCGCTGGTGCTGCGCGATGCCGGCGAGGGCGTGGGGCTGGTCGAATCCGACAACCCGCCCGGCCGGCTGCTGGTGCCGTCCCCGTCGGCTGCCCTGTGATGTGCCTGTGCCTGTGCCTTTCCGATTACCCTGTCGTCCACCGATGAAAGAAGCCGAAGTCAAGATCGTCAACCGCCTGGGGGTGCATGCCCGCCCGTCGGCCACCCTCACGCAGACCGCCGGCAGGTTCCGTTCGGCCGTGTGGTTCACCAATGCCCGGGGGCGGCGCGTCAATGGCAAGAGCATCATGGGCGTGATGATGCTGGCTGCCGCCTGCGGCAGCACGCTGAAGATCGAGACCGAGGGCGAGGATGAGGACGCTGCGCTGGAGGCGCTCACGGCCCTGATCGCCTCCGGCTTCGGCGAAGAAATGGGGGCCGCATGAACCGCCCGCTTTCTGGAGCCCCCACGGGCGGTGGCATCGTCATCGGCCGGGCCTGCGTGCTGGACACGGGCTTCATCGATGTGCCGCGCTACTACATCACCGAAGGGGAGCTGGCCGGCGAACATGCGCGGCTCGATGAGGGTCGCGCTGCCGTCGAACGCGAGCTGCAGGGCGTGGCCGACCAGCTGCCGCACGATGCACCGGCCGAGGCCCGGGCGCTGCTCGATGTGCAGATGATGCTGCTCAACGATGCCGCGCTGATCGAGGCCGCACGTGACCGGGTGGTGAACGAGCGCATCAATGTCGAATGGGCCATTTCCGAGACGGCCGAGGCGCTGGTCGACCAGTTCCGCGCCATCGACGACCCCTACCTGAAGGAGCGGGGGCGCGATGTGGAACAGGTGGCAGGGCGCCTGCTCAACGCACTGTCCGGGTCTGGCTCGCCGGCGCTGGCCGGCCGTGTCACCGGCGAGCCGCTGATCTTCGTGGCGCAGGACCTGCAGCCGGCCGACATGCTGCAGATCAGGGGCGCCATCGGCTTCGTGTTCGAGCAGGGCGGCATCCATTCCCACAGTGCCATTCTGGCGCGCAGTCTGCGGGTGCCGGCCGTGATCGGCGTGGCCGAAGCCGTGGCCGCCATTCACGATGGCGACATGCTGATTCTCGACGGTGATGCGGGCGAGGTGTTCGTCAACCCGGCGCAGGTGCTGCTGGACGACTACCGCGAGCGCCGCCGGCTGGCTGCCGAAGAGGAAAGGCTGCTGGCCCGCCTGGCCGATGTCGATTGCGTCACCCAGGATGGCTGTGCCGTGACCCTGCTGGCCAACATCGAGCGGCCCGACGAGGCCCAGGAGGCGCTGCGGATGGGGGCGGCCGGCATCGGCCTGTTCCGGTCGGAGTTCCTGTTCCTGAACCGCAGCCGGCTGCCCGACGAGGAAGAGCAGTACCAGGCCTACCGGCAGGTGCTCGACACCATGCAGGGCCGGCCCGTCACCATCCGCACCATCGACGTGGGGGCCGACAAGATCCTGCCCGCGCAGGCGCTGGTCCCTGGGGCCACCTCGGCGCTGGGGCGGCGCGCCATCCGCTACAGCCTGGCCGAGCCCGAGATGTTCCTCGTGCAGCTGCGGGCACTGCTGCGCGCGTCGGTGCATGGCCAGCTGCAGATCCTGCTGCCCATGCTGTCGCAGCCGAAGGAGGTGGACGAGGCGCTGCTGCTGCTCAACCAGGCGCGGCAGGAACTCATCGCCCGCGGGGAGCCGGTGGCCGAGCGGATTCCGGTGGGCGGCATGATCGAGGTGCCGGCGGCCGCACTGTCGGCCGGCATCTTTGCCCGCAAGCTGGATTTTCTGGCGATCGGCACCAACGACCTGGTGCAGTACACGCTGGCCATCGACCGTACCGATCACCGCATCGCCCACATGTACGACGAGCTGCACCCGGCCGTGCTGCGCCTCATCGCCCTGACCATCCGTGCAGCCCGCAAGGCGGACAAGCCGGTCTGCGTCTGCGGCGAAATGGCCGGGGAACACCGCGTGGCACCGCTGCTGCTGGGCATGGGGCTGCGGTCGTTCTCGATGCTGCCCTCGCGGCTGCTGCGCGTGAAGAACGAAGTGCTCAAGGTCGATACCCGCCAGCTCACGCCGCTGGTGCGTCGCATGCTGGTGCAGGACGATCTCGGCTCCATCCGCCGGGGTCTGGCCTGCCTGGGCATCGGTGACGCGCCCGGTTCGCCGGCCGGCACACCGGCCCGCGCACAGGCCCATGCGCCCGGCGGTGAACCAGCCGGTGCCCCGGCCCGTGATTCCGGTCATGCGTCAGGCAGCCCATCAGGTGGCCCATCAGGTGGTTCATCAGGTGGTTCATCAGGTGGTTCATCAGGTGGTTCATCAGGCAGCCCGGTGGCAGTTGCCTCCATCCGGGATCCCTTCCATCCGTTCACTCCCTCTGGAGCCCATCAGGCATGAGTCTGCTGGCCAACCCCGTCAGACATCGCTTCGACGATCCCCTGCCGCTCACCAGCGGTGGGCGTTTCGGTCCCTACGAGCTGGTCTACGAAACCTACGGCACCCTCAACGCGGCGCGCAGCAATGCCGTGCTGATCTGCCACGCACTCAACGCCTCGCACCACGTGGCCGGCATTACCGCCGGTACCGCCGATGATCACGGCTGGTGGTCGAACATGGTCGGGCCGGGCAAACCGGTGGACACCGACCGGTTCTTCGTCATCGGCATCAACAACCTGGGCAGCTGTTTCGGCTCCACCGGGCCGATGTCGCTCGATCCGGCCACGGGGCGCCCGTACGGACCGGACTTTCCGGTAATCACCGTGGAAGACTGGGTGCACAGCCAGGCCCGGCTGGCCGATGCACTGGGCATCGAACGCTTTGCGGCGGTGATGGGGGGCTCGCTGGGGGGCATGCAGGCGCTGGCCTGGAGCTATCTGTATCCGGCCCGGGTGGCCCACTGTGTGGCCATAGCCACGGCGCCGAAGCTCTCGGCGCAGAACATTGCCTTCAACGAGGTGGCACGGCGCGCCATCGTGACCGATCCGGATTTTCACGCCGGCCGCTTCTACGACTTCAACACCGTGCCGGCCCGTGGCCTGCAGGTAGCGCGGATGATCGGCCACATCACCTACCTGTCGGACGATGCCATGGCCAACAAGTTCGGCCGCATGCTCAAGCATGGCGACTATGGCTTCTCGTTCGACGTGGAATTCGAGATCGAAAGCTACCTGCGCTACCAGGGCGAAAAATTCTCGCGCTATTTCGACGCCAACACCTACCTGCTGTTCACCCGGGCGCTCGATTACTTCGACCCCGCGCGTGTCACGGGCGGTGACCTGTCGAAGGCCCTGGCACCGGCAAAATGTGCGTACCTGATCGCCTCGTTCACCACCGACTGGCGCTTCTCGCCGGCCCGCAGTCACGAGATCGTCCGGGCCCTGCTGGCCAACCGCAACCCGGTCACCTACGCCGAAATCGACGCCCCCCACGGTCACGACGCCTTCCTGCTCGATGACGAGCGCTACCACGGCCTGGTGCGCAGCTACTTCGACCGCATTCACGCGGTGGTCAACGCCTGATGGAACCGCCTGCCATGTCTGTTGAAAAAATATCTGCCACTGCCGGCGTTCCCCCGCAGGGCCATGCCGCAGCCCCCGGCCAGCCCGGTGGCGGCCAGGCTGCTCCCGAACCATCGGCCGCTGCCCGTTCCATGCCTGCCGCACAGGCCGCTGGCTCGCCCCTGTCGCCGCCTGCCGCTGCCGCGGCTGCCAAGCCCCTGCGGGCCGACCTGGCCATCATTGCCGGCTGGATCCGTCCCTATGCCAACGTGCTGGACCTGGGCTGCGGCGATGGCGCCTTGCTGGCGCATCTGGAACGCGTCAAGCATTGCCACGGCTACGGTGTGGAAATCGACGATGCCGAAGTGCAGGCCTGCGCCCGCCACGGCGTGGATGTCATCCAGCGCAACATCGAGGATGGGCTGGAGATGTTCATGGCCGGCGATCCGTTCGACGTGGTGGTGCTGTCCATGGCCCTGCAGGCCACCCAGCGCACCGAAAAGGTGCTCGAGGACATGAGCCATGTGGCCCGCGAAGGCATCGTGTCGTTTCCCAACTTCGGCCACTGGTTCCACGTCTGGTCCATCCTGCGCGGCCGCATGCCGATCACGCGCGAGATGCCCTACGAATGGTTCAACACGCCCAACCTGCACCTCACCACCCCGCGTGACTTCGAGGACCTGGCCACCCGGCTGGGGCTGGTCATCATGGAGAAGGTGTTTCTGGCCGAAGGGCGGATCATCACCCACTTCCCGGTCAAGCGCGCCACCCAGGCCATCTACCGTTTCCGCCGCAAGGGCGACTGAGCGTTCGTGCCCGTGCGGCCGGCTTTCGGGGGATGGCCGATTTTCAGGAGCGGCTGGCTTGCAGGGGCGGCCTGCATCCGTTCGGGCATGCTCTGGCAACGGCAAGCCCATGAATCGGTGCGTCATGCAAATCGGCACGCCAGGCAGACAGGCATGTCATGCAATTTGGCACGTCAGGCAAACCGGTGTGCCCGGGAGGTCGGTGTGCCCGGCAGGCACCCCGGAACGGCCATTTTGCTTATCGTGAGATGACATTCCGCAATGCAAAATATCGGTATCAGGGTTATCCCATCCCCCCAGTCTCGGGGTGTGCGGCAGGCCAGCAGGACCGGTGAAGTACCCCTATCGGAACCCGGAATTGCTGCAATGCAGCATGAAACGTTGTTTCACAACGACTTCACGTTGTGAAATCGCGACGAAAATCTGCGGTTTTCCTGCATTGCGGTAACGCAATGCGGATGCAAATGAATGCTAATGTTGCGCGAGATACCGTTTGTAATCGTTGTACGCAGAACGGCCTGAAAATGCGTTAATTGCACCTGCGGCGCCTGAACGCGCTGCCCGGATGACCCGGGTGGATGCGGCAGGGGACGCACTCAACGCAACCAGTCAGGGTCTGGTTTCCTCCTCTGCGGTTTCTGCCGGAATTGCCCGCCAAGTGGCATGACAGAAACCTGTCCGGCGGTCATGCCATGCACCACCGGCCTGGCGGCACAACCTGCGGAGGCTGCCCCCTGACACCGGGATCAGGAGCTATTAGATGCCACACGTCGATAGAAGTGCAGGGTATTCCGAGTACCGAGTATGGGGATTGGGCCAGCGGGGCACGCCGCTGGAGATCTACGATCCGGCCCGATTCCCCGCCATCGCCCAGGTCATCGAGCACCTGGACGGGCGCCTGCTCGAAGTGCGTGGCGAAGGCGAGCCCATCCAGATCGCCCTGGCCGAGGCCCGCCGCACCGACGATCCCGATGCCATCAACCGCCGCTTCACCCCGTTCTTCTCTTCGCTGACCTCGCTGGACTTCTTCTGCAAGCTGAACCTGCAGACCTATCTGTCGCTCGAAGCCAGCGCGGCCCCGCGCCGCTGGTTCTGGCAGGAAGACACCCAGGCCGGCTACCGTTCCTCCGGTGTGGGTTCCATCGTCAACGAAACCACCGTCAGCATCGCCCGCAGCGCCGGGCATTGATCGCTTGACCGGTACAGGGGCAGTGCTCTGGACTGCCCCTTGCTTCCCCGCCTGATGGGCGATTCAGCGCCTGATGGCCGGGCGGCCGCGTCCAGTCGTCCACCATGAATGATGTGGGCCGTGCGGTGCGTCTCCATCCATCTGCAGCCCCTGCTTCCGAAGGGGTCTTCGTTCCTTGCAGACCCCTGATGAGTTGGTCCCTGCAGGCCCCTGATGGGCCAGCCCCTGCAGGGCCTGTGGCAAGCAGTGCCCGGTGCAGCTTCTGCAGTCGGAGCAGGCAGGGTTCAGTGCAGCTTCTGCAGCCGGATTTCGGTATAGCCGAACGTGGTGCGCAGCGACTGGGCCGCATAGGCCTGACACAGCTCGCGCGCGGCGGTCTGCACATCGACGGGCACCTCTTCGCAGAGGATCACCCGCAGCAGCCCTTCGGCGATCAGGTCGAAGTCGGCATGACGTCCCTGGCTGGGGGCCTCGTTCATCAGCCGCCAGAGATCGGCAACCACCATCGTGGGGTGCTCATCGACGAACGATCGCAGTTCCGATGACGTGTCCAGGGACATTTGCAGGTTCATGAAAAGGAAAACGGCAACGAAATCGTAGTGGCTGAATGCTAAGCCATTTGCCAATACCGTATTCCCAGCATAGTTATAGCCAGCAACACGGCCGCCCGAGCGGCGCAGTGGGGCAGATGAACGGTCGGCACACCACGGCCCGGCGCTGCAGATGCCCGGTCGCCGCAGGTGGTCCGCGGCGTGCTGGCCCGGTGGTGTGCAGGCATGGCGACACACACGACCGGCATCGTGTCCGGCGCCCCGGAGCGCCAGACAAACGGACGATCCACATGACCTGAGCCATATGGACAGGGCCACGGAAATCCCGGGATGCTCCCAAGTAGAATGCCGCCTGTCCTGTCCTGTCCCTCCCTTGCCTGCATTCCCCCATGGGTTCTGAAGAAATCCTGCATCGCGTGTTCGGCTACCCCGCCTTTCGGGGCATGCAGCACGACATCATCGAGCACGTGGCCGGCGGTGGCAATGCGCTGGTCCTGATGCCCACCGGGGGGGGCAAGTCGCTCTGCTACCAGATTCCCGCCCTGATGCGCGATGGCGTGGCCGTGGTGGTCTCGCCGCTCATCGCCCTGATGCAGGACCAGGTGGCCGCGCTGCGCGAACTGGGCGTGCCGGCCGCCTATCTCAACTCCACCCTGACGGCGCAGGAAGCCGCTACGGTGGAGAGCCAGGTGCGTCGCGGTGAGCTGAAGCTGCTCTACGTGGCGCCCGAGCGGCTGCTCACCGAACGCTGTCTGGCCCTGCTGCACCAGGCCCGACTGGGGCTGATCGCCATCGACGAGGCCCACTGCGTCTCGCAGTGGGGGCACGACTTCCGGCCCGAATACATCGGCCTCGGCCGCCTGGCCGACGAGTTTCCGCAGGTGCCACGCATTGCGCTCACCGCCACCGCCGACGATCTCACCCGGCAGGAAATCGTCACCCGGCTGATGCTGGAAAACGCCCGCCCCTTCGTCACCAGCTTCGATCGTCCCAACATCCGCTACAACATCGTCGAGAAGCAGGACCCCAACGCCCAGCTGCTGCGTTTCATCCGCGACGGCGGTCACGAGGGGGAATCGGGCATCGTCTACTGCACCGCCCGCAACCGCACCGAAGAGGTGGCCGCCTTCCTGCAGGAAGAGGGCTTCAATGCCCGCGCCTACCACGCCGGCCTCACGTCGGCCGAGCGGACCGAGGTGCAGAATGCCTTCCAGCGCGAGGATGGCATGATCGTCGTTGCCACCGTGGCCTTCGGCATGGGCATCGACAAGCCGGACGTGCGCTTCGTGGCCCACGTGGACCTGCCCAAATCCATCGAGGGCTACTATCAGGAAACCGGCCGCGCCGGCCGCGATGGCCTGCCTGCCGAGGTATGGATGGCCTATGGCCTGGCCGACGTGGTGCAGCAGCGCCGCTTCATCGAAAAATCCGACGCCAGCGACGAATTCAAGCGCGTGCAGAACGGCAAGCTCGACGCCATGCTGGCACTCTGCGAGGCTACCGACTGCCGCCGGGTGCGCCTGCTCGGCTACTTCGGCGAAATGTACCGGGGCGCGTGCGGCAACTGCGACAACTGCCTCTCGCCCCCCCAGACCATCGACGGCACCATCATGGTGCAGAAATTCCTGTCGGCCGTGTACCGCTGCAGCAAGGCCAGCGGCCATGCCTTTGGGGCCGGCCACATCATCGACGTGCTGCGCGGCCAGCTCACCGACAAGGTCAGCACCAACGGCCACCAGCTGCTGCCCGTCTTCGGCATCGGTGCCGATGTCAGCCAGACCCGCTGGCGCTCGGTGGTGCGCCAGCTCTCCATTGCCGGCTACATCCACATCGATGTCGAGCGCTTCCAGACCATCTCGCTCACCGGGGCCGCCCGTCCCATCCTGAAGGGGGAGCAGACCGTGCGCCTGCGCGAGACCGTCGAGCGCGAACCGGGGCCGCGCACCCGCCGCCGCAACACGAAGACCGGCAGCAAGGTCAAGATCGGCGCCACGCTCGAAGCCGGCCTGGACAGCACCGCCACCGCCTGCTTCGAACGCCTGCGCGCCTGGCGCGCACAGCACGCCCGCGAAAGTGGCCTGCCTGCCTACGTCATCTTCCACGACATGACGCTGCGCGACATTGCCCGGCGCCAGCCCGTCACCCTGGGCGAGCTGGGCGAGGTGGCCGGCGTCGGTGCCCGCAAGCTCGAAACCTATGGCGACATCGTGCTGAAACTGGTGGCCGACGAGCCGCTGGATGACTGAATATGCCGCATCCCATCCCGGGCACAATGACCGTGTGCGGTGATCGACACGCCGCCGGATGACCGGACACATCGCACCATGCACGCGTCCCCTGTCCGTGGCCTGTCATGCCCGTGGCAGGCGCCTCCCGGTGATGGGCAGCGCAACCCGGGGGTATGCGGTGTTGCCGGCCTTCAAACCGGAATCATCACCCCGGCCGGCAGCAGACCCTCTTCCTCGCGTCCGGCCAGCACATCCTCCAGCGGCCGGATGCCCGACACCGCGCTGCCCTGCACCAGATCGATGCCCAGCTCCTTGAGCGGACGCAGGTCCAGCGGGTTGTTCACCTGGTCGATCAGACACTCGATGCCCAGCGACTCGCACAGCGCCCGCAGTGCCGTGACCTCGCGCTGCGCGTGCGCATTCGTGCCCAGTTCCGCAAAGCGCCGGCCATCGAGACGCACATGGTGCAACGGCAGTTGCGCCAGTACATGCAGCGGAATCTGGTTCGAGGCCAGGTCCGTCAGGTCCACGCCCGACTGCACCGACATCAGCCGCAGATCCTTCAGGAACGCCTGCGCCCCTTCCGGATCGAACAGCAGCGCCTGGGACGACAGCTCGATGCACAGCCGGCTGTTGATGGCTGCATTGCGGGCATCACCCGCGCCCAGCAGCCGGATCAGGTTGCCCGTGAAGCCAGGCTCGGCCAGCGACAGCGGCCCCAGCCGGAAAATCACCACCCCGTCGGCCGGCAGCGCATGCGTCTGCGTGTTGAGCGCATGCAGGATCTGCGTGAGCAGCAGCCGGTCCAGCGCCCCCGAGGCGCCCTGGGCGGACGCCGCCTGCTGCAGCCGGGTCAGCGGCAGCAGCTGCCCATGCTCGCCCAGCAGGCGCGGCAGCACCGTCACCGAACGCATCGGCACATCCGTGCGCAGCGACGTGATCGCCTGCGCGTGCAGCCGGATCTGTGCCTCCGGCAGCTTCTGTCGCAGCTGGTGCCCGAACTGGCGCGACGCATCCGCATCGGCCAGCGCCGGACTGTCGGCCATCACCGCATACGGATGCGGTGCCCCTTCCGCCCGCGACAGCTCGCAGGCCAGCCGGGCCGACTCGATCAGCCGCTCGGCGTTCAGCCCGCTCACCGCTTCCACCGCCCCGATCGACACGGTCAGCGGAATCGACATCCCCTGATACTCCACCGGCGTGCGGCACAGCAGATCCAGCAGCAGCGTGGCCTGCGAACGTGTCAGCGTCAGCTCGTTGCCCGGCAGTACCAGCAGGAACTGGTCGCTGCGCACCCGGCCCACTGCGGCGGGGGCCGACACCTGGCGGTTCAGATGCTCGGCCACCGTCTTCAGCACCGCATCGCCCGCCGCACGGCCGAACATCCGGTTGATGCTGGAAAACCGCTGGATGTCCACGTACACGCAGCTCAGCGGACTGCTGCTGCGCAGCTGGCCCAGATGGCGGTTCAGCATCCGGCGCAGGCCCATCAGGTTGGGCAGCCCCGTCAGCTCGTCGCGCTCGGCAATCTCCTGGAAGGTGGCCGCCCGCCGGGCATGTGCCGTCACCTCGTGCATGCCCACCTCGAAGCCATCGGCCTCGCGCATGCCCGCTTCCACCACCCACACCCGTTCCTGGCCCCCGCGTGACAGCGTCAGCTCGCTGTGATGATGGCCATGCTTTTTCAGGTCGGCCACCAGCTGGGTCGTGACCGACTCGCCCAGCAGCGCCTGCACCGGCGGCACCGGCTGCCTGGCCAGATCGCCCCCGAACGCATCGGCCGCCCGCTGGTTCCAGCGCTGCAGCGTGCCGTCGGCATTCACCGTCATCAGCGCCACCGGCGACGTGTTGTAGATGCGGTGCAGCTGGCGGGCCGCCGTATCCATCTGCGCAAACTCACCCTTCAGGCGGATTTCGCGAGAGGCGGCCTGACGGAAGAAGCCGGCGATCCACACCATCAGGCCCGTGCCCGTCATCACCTGCAGCGTGCTGGGCGACAGGATCGTCAGCCCCCACGTACGCTGCATGAAACCGAATTCCAGCACCGTCCCGCACAGCAGCGCCCCCAGCACCCCCAGCCGGCTCTCCAGCCCCGGAAAGCGCTTGAGCGTCACTGCCACCTCCACCAGCAGCGTGGCCACCAGCAGAATCGATACGCCGCCGCCGAAACAGTGTGCGTAGATTTGCGGCACGAACGGAAAAATCGCCACCACCGCCACGCAGAATGGCGGCACATACTTCAGCAGCACCCCGTATTCCTCGCGGGCCGGCAGCCCCTCCGTGTGCGGATTGACGAACATCCAGTGCAGCAGCCCCACCACCGGAATCAGCGACAGCGACTGCAGCATCAGCACCGCCGTCTGCATCAGCCCGTCCGTGGCCAGATCAGTCGAGGCCTCGCGCTGCGCCAGAATCAGCAGCGCCAGCGTACAGAAACTCCAGGTCGTCAGCACCGCATGACGGGACCACTGGGCCAGAGGTTTGAAGTTCAGACCGGCGACTTGCACGGTGGGAATCCCCACAAGGTGACAGAAAAGGAAAATGGACACGCAGCATGCGCCCGTCCCGCCAGGCCAGCCAGCCCCGCCCGTGCCGCTGGGCGGCCGCGGACGATGGCCGGTCGACCGGTTCACCGCACCGCGCCGTCCGTCGGGCAGAGGGCCACCAGGCTGCAGGCGATGAACGACCAGTCAACCGGCGCACGGCGCCGCAAGTGGCCAACCTGTATGATTTCTGCATCATTTGGGCGTTTGCAGGCCAGGGAAACGCGGTGATCGGGAACAGGGGCGGTAGCATCCCGAGCGGGGCGAATGAGTCCCTGATACGCTCTGAACCGGGCAGCACCCCGGTGCCTGTTCATATTTCCGTTAACCGACCGCTTCACGGATACAGCCAGCCCGCGAAGACCTGCACACCCGCAGACCGGTCGCTGACCTGTACCGAGGGGAGGGGGTTCGCATGGCCCAGACCGATGCCGCCAATGTTCCAAAACCGCTGATCCTGCGGGACGATCACCGTACCGAAAGCGGCATCGAACCCGGCTGCTTCCTGACCGACTGGCTCAACGATCCCGCCGATCCGGACCTCTCCATCGCCTGCATCCGCGTCGTGCCCGGCGCCGAAACCCGGCTGCGCCGCTTCGAGAACATCCAGGAACGCTACGTCGTGCTCGAAGGGCAGGGACGCATCGAACTGGTCGGCCCCAACCGCGCCTTTACCGAAGGCGACCACACCCTGTCCGCCCTCGAACCGGGCGACGTGGTGGTCATCCCGGCCGGCTACTCGCGCCGCATCACCAACATCGGCCCCGTGGATCTGGTGTTCCTGGCCATCTGCACTCCGCGCTTCCGCCCGGCAGCCCTGCCCGACGCGCCACCGCCGCCACCAGCGGCTGCGCCGCGAAGCAGTACCTGAGTGTGTTACCCGCAAGCGCCGCAACCGCTGTAATATCGCGGGTCTTCCGCTGAAGCGGCAGCTGGTCCGGCCTCCTGGCCGGCCGTCGCCCCGATGGCTTGCGTTGCCGTCCCCGGGGGCGATCCCGCGCAGTACGACTACTCCTGCTCTGCCATGTCCCTGCACCTGATCTGCCAGAAACTGCTGCCCAAACAGGCCCTGACCCGTCTGGCCGGCGCCGGGGCACACCGCGAAGGTGGTGCACTCACCCAGTGGGCCATCCGCCGCTTCATCGACCACTACGGCGTGGCCATGCAGGAGGCAGCCAACCCCGATCCGGCCGCCTACCGCACCTTCAACGATTTTTTCACCCGTGCCCTGCGCGACGGCGCCCGCCCCCTGGCCGATGCCCCGCTCATCTGCCCCGTCGACGGAGCCGTCAGCCAGCTGGGGGACATCCAGGCCGGCCGCATCTTCCAGGCCAAGGGGCACCAGTACAGTGCCACCGCCCTGCTGGGTGGCGACGAAACCCTGGCCAGCCACTTCACCGATGGCCGGTTTGCCACCATCTACCTCAGCCCGCGCGACTATCACCGCATCCACATGCCCTGTGCCGGGCAGCTGCGGCAGATGATCCACGTTCCCGGCGAACTCTATTCCGTCAGCCCCGCCACCGCCGCCGGCATACCCGGCCTCTTTGCCCGCAACGAACGCGTCGTCTGCCTGTTCGACGGCACCTTTGGCCCCTGGGCGCTGGTGCTGGTGGGGGCCACCATCGTCGGCAGCATGGCCACCGTCTGGCACGGCACCGTCAACCCGCCGCGGCCGGGCCGGATCCGGCGGTGGATGTATCCCGCAGGCCGTGCCGATGGCGGGGGTGATCATGCCATTGCCCCCCGGTCAGGTGTGGACCTCGCCACCATCGGCCCTGTGCTGTACTCTGGCACCGTCACCAGCGAACATGAACCGGTCTGTCTCGAACAAGGTGCAGAGATGGGGCGCTTTCTGCTCGGCTCCACCGTGGTGATGCTGTTCCCGCAGGGCGCCCCCGCACTCACCACCGCCTGGCAGCCCGGCCAGCGCGTGCGGCTGGGTGAGGCGATGAGTGCCTGATCGTACCCCCGATGCTCCGGTCTGACTCTGCCTGTTGGCGTCGTGTCTGGGGGAGTGTGCCGGAGGCAGGGCCTCCGAAGGCTGGAGGGCCTGGTGGGGGTTGTGTGATAACGTCAGCCGTTTCGGCCCTTTCAGGCTCCTTCCGACCCTTTCCGACCTTCAGGACTTCAGGAAACCCCCGCCATGGCAGACACCATCACCATCTATCACAACCCCCGCTGCAGCACCTCCCGCAAGGTGCTGGACGCCATTCGCGCGTCCGGCCACGAGCCGGTGGTGGTGGACTACCTGAAGACCGGCTGGCAGCGTGACCAGCTGCAGACCCTGCTGAAGAAGGCCGGTCTCTCCCCCCGTGATGTGCTGCGCACCAAACAGGAAGAGGCCAAAGCCCTGCTGGCCCGCAACGCCAGTGATGCCGAGATTTTCGAGGCCATGCTGACGCTGCCTGTGCTGGTCGAACGCCCGCTGGTCGAAACCCCGAAGGGCGTGCGGCTGGTCCGCCCCATCGAAAAGCTGGACGAGATTCTGTGATGGGGCCGTGGCAGGCTGCCTTCAACCGAATTCGCCTGACGCAGGGCTGATCCAATGGCTGCAGTCAGGCAGACAGGCCGCTGGTTTGCACACCATGAGGGGCGGCCTGGCGCCATCCCGGGCACCCCGGGGGCGATGTCCTGGCTCCCTCGGGCATCCGTTGGGCGGAATCAGGGGCGCTGCGCGTCCTGTACAGTCGTCAGCCGGCGCGTCAGCGCATTCAGCAGTACCCCGTAGGCCGGCACGAACATCAGGATGCAGATGGTCAGCTTGAACAGATAGTCCACCAGTGCAATGTGCGGCCAGTTCTCCGCCATGAACGGATCCACACTCGCGTAGAAGGCAATCGAGAAGAACAGCACCGTATCCAGCGCATTGCCCACGAACATCGATGCCGTGGGCGCCGGCCACCACGCCCGCAGGCCCCGCAGCCGGTTGAACACGAAGATGTCCATCACCTGCCCGAACGCATAGGCCGCAAAACTGGCCAGCGCAATGCGGAACACGAACAGGTCGAACATGGTCAGCGCTCCCCACCCCGTCCACGTCCCGTCGTGGAACAGCACCGAAATCACGTACGACAGCACCAGTGCCGGAAACATCACGAAGAAGATGATCCGCCGCGCCAGCCGCTGCCCGAAAATCCGCACCGTCAGGTCCGTGGCCAGAAAGATGAACGGAAAGCTCAGTGCCCCCCAGGTGGAGTGCACCACGAACCCGTTGGGCAGCGTGAACGAAAACGGAAACTGCACCAGATAGTTGCTCGACGCGATGACCAGGATGTGAAAGGCCAGGAGCCAGCGCAGCGCCCGCAGCTGCTGGGCGTCGGTGAAGTGAAAGGACGGGAGTGACTGGGCCATGGGAGGACGGCGGCTACCGCGCCGGGACAGGGGAGACGGGACGGTAGTATGCCGAGGGACGGGCCGGTGGAATAGCCCAGCCGTGAAAATGCAAAGCCCTTTGCACACGTTTGCGAGCGCTTTGAACGCCTGGCCGGGATGAGCCAGAAGGCGCCATGGGGTGGCAAATGGCAATGTGCTGGATTGCCCGGGCATGCGGATCAAAGTGCCGCAGGGTTTTTGCAGTGACCCCAACAAAAACAGGCGAAACGCTGTCATGGCCCGGACAATCCAACACACTTGATCTACTGCTGGTCGTGGAAGAACAGCCGTTCCCGTGCCAGCTCCTCGAAGCGCGTGCCCGGCTTGCCGTAATTGGCAAACGGGTGGATGGCAATGCCCCCGCGCGGCGTGAACTCGCCGAACACCTCGATGTACTTCGGGTCCATCAGCGCGATCAGGTCCTTCATGATGATGTTGATGCAGTCCTCATGAAAGTCGCCATGGTTGCGGAAGCTGAACAGGTACAGCTTGAGCGACTTGCTCTCCACCATCTTCTGCGCCGGGATGTAGCGGATGATGATGGTGGCAAAGTCCGGCTGCCCGGTGATCGGGCACAGGCTGGTGAACTCCGGGCAGACGAACTTCACGAAGTAGTCGTTGCCCGGGTGCTTGTTGTCGAAGGCTTCGAGTACCTCGGGGGCGTAATCAGAGCGGTACTCGGTGCCCTGGCTGCCGAGGTGGGAAATGCCGTGGAGTTCGGAAGGCTCTCGCATGGTGAATGAGCATGAGTTGTCGTCCCGGCAAGTGTAGGCCGACGCAGGAGAGGCGCCAAGCGGTCGGAGGTGCAGACAGTTTCGTCATTCGGCCTGGATGCTCAAGGCGCTTTGACGTGGCACTGGGCGCTCCCGGGCCTGTCGTGCGATCATGTGAGAGCTTTCCCATGTCCCCGTTCCAGCCACCCGGAGCTTCCCCATGCTGACCCGTCTGGAAGTCGACGGCTTCAAGACCTTCGAAGGTCTGAAGGTCGATTTCATGCCCTTCACGGCCATCCTTGGCAGCAACGCAGCCGGCAAGAGCAACCTGTTCGATGTGATCCAGCTGCTGTCACAGCTGGCTACCCGGGATGTGGCCGAGGCGGTCAAGCAGATGCGGGGCGAGCCGCTGGAGCTGTTCCGGCAGACGACCACAGGGCGCTGCCGGCAGATCATCATTGCGGCGGAGGTGCTGGTCGATCCGGTTGTGCGCGATCCGTGGGGCAGTGAGGTCGAGCTGACCCACACCCGCATCCGCTACGAGGTGGTGCTGGAGCGGCGCGAGGTTCGGCCGGGTATCGAGCGCATTCTGGTGGTGCGGGAGGCTGCCTTTCCCATCATGCGCAAGGATGATCAGTGGGCGCTGGCGCAGCAGCCTTCTGCAGCCTTCAGGTCCAGGCATCTCAAATATGCGCGGCAGAAACCATGGCTGACTACGGAGGCGGGCTCCGATCGGGAGGGAGCCGTTTTCAATGTGCACCAGGACGGCAAGCAGGGCCGCAACCGTCCGGCCAGCGCTGCCGAGGCTACGGTGCTCTACAGCATCACCAATGCCGAGTTTCCGCACCTGTTCGCCCTGCGTGAAGAAATGCGCCATTGGCGGCTGCTGCAGCTGGACCCGACATTGCTGCGCAAGCCGGTGCCGGTGGCTGCTTCCGACGAGCTGGAGCCGGATGGTTCGAATCTTGCGGCGGTTCTCGCCCGCCTGAAAGCCGAGACTGCCTCCGAGGTGCAGCCACGTGGCGTGCTGGACGACATTGCGGTGGACCTCAACAATCTGATTCCCGGTATTCGCAAACTGGACGCCGATCTGCACGATGCCAGCCGCGAATACCGTGTCGAGCTGACCATGCGCGACGGGCTGCCCTTCAGTTCCCGCGTGCTGTCCGACGGAACACTGCGGGTTCTGGCCTTGCTGACCCTGCTGCACGACCCTGCGCACAGGGGGCTGATCTGCTTCGAAGAGCCAGAAAACGGCGTACATCCCGGGCGGGTGAAGCTGCTCGTTCGGCAACTGGGCAACATGGTGACCGATCCGCTCCGCCATGAAGAGGAGCAAGGGGTAATGCCGCTCAGCCAGTTCTTCCTGAACAGCCACTCGCCGGTGGTGCTGTCTGCCCTGCTGGAACGCGCCGAACAGGGCGAACTCCAGGTGCGCGAAGGGGCTGTCATGTTTGCCGATATGGCGACGGTGGTGGACCCAGTGCGGCAGGAGCGCCGCCGCCGTACCCGGCTGCGCGCTGTCAGGTCTGGGGTGCAGGGAATGCTGTTTGGTGACAGACCCGAAGCGGTACGGTATGTATCCGGGCTGGAAATTCAGGCCATGCACAAGCCAGCCGAAATCCTTCCAGCTGCTTGAAGCTGAACTGCGCCAGGCGCTCCGGGAGCTGAAAATCATCCGGGGGTAGGTGATTTTGCTGGGGGGCCTTCCCGCCTGCGGTGAAAATCAACCCCAGCCCGATGCACGGGTTCACACACCCGACGCCCTGTTCCGGCTTTTTCGGGCTGTTGTACCGGCCGCCACCCAGCCCCCCTCACTTCCTGTTCATCTGCCCGCCATGGTGGGCAGGGGCCTTCTCTTGCCAGAGTGTGACTTCCTGACGCGAACCGGGCGTCAGGGCCGTCCATCCTGCCGACGTTCTGGCTTCTGCCCCGCCTGTCCATGGTCCGTTCGATGTCCCGCTCTCTCCGCCGTGCCGGCCTGCTGCTGGCGGCTGCCCTGCTGGCCGCGTGTGGTGATGGCGAGGCCGGGGGCGTGGCACAGGACGCCCTGCACGATGGTGTCGGGCGGGCGGTGGCGGCCTTCCTGTCCGTGATGGTGGAGCCTGAAGAACCGGATGCTCATGCCGATGGCGATGTCTCTCTGCAGCAGGACTCCTATGCTGATGGAGGGGCGGTTTCCATGCGTGCTTCACGCGCCGGACGTGTTCCGCCGTCCGGTCCCGCGTTGCTCTCCGACCCCGGGCATGATCCTCTGCCTGCCGGGCAGGCAACCGGCCCCCTGCGCCAGCCGGTCAAGGGCGCCGAGTTTGCCGAGGTGGTGCGCATCGATCTGGAATGGCGCGGGCTGCCGGTCAATCTGGACCGGGAGCGCATCACGGTACAGAAGGGGGCGGAGTTCATTGGCGGGCTGCTGGTGCGTGATGGTGAGCTGCGTTTCTACACTCTCAACGACCCCGGTCATCTGGTGGACGTGGAGTTTCTCATCCGTCTGCCCGGCCGGGAGGTGATTTTGCCGGTCAAGATCGACTCGCTGCGTGCTGCGGAAGGCGCCGTGGTGGCATGGGCCGATGCCGTGCCGTCAGCGGATGCTGGCCCGCCGGCTGCTACCGTTCCCTCGGCTGGTGCAGCCCCGTTGGCAGATGTGGTGACGCCGCCCAGTGTTGTGCCGCCGGCCATGGACCCGGGCATGGAAGTATCGGCCTCGTGGGCAGGCGGCATCCGGCGCGTGTCCACGGGGGCAGAGGGGTTGGCGGGAGGCGCCAGTCCGGGGCCTGATTCCGGAGCTGGCATGCGGGCTGATGCCATCAGGGGCGGTGTGTCTGCGCAGGACGAGGCAGGCGACGCGCCGGCTTCATCGGTCACGCTGGCCGGTGCCTTCATCGGTGAGGACAGTCTGGGGATGACCAGCCTGGCGGGTCGCAAGGTGGCCATCACCGGGCCGTTCAACAACGTGCGTGTGGTGGCCACCGTGGATGCGCTGGGGCGTTTCTACGCGGGTGGTCTGCCTGCCGGTTCCTATGATGTCACACTGCTCGACACCCACCGCCCCAACTTCCTGACGGTGCTGCTGAAGGTAAACGAGGGCAGCACACACGTGTCGATGACCATTCCCTTCGAGGCCCGTTCCCGCGAGCGTTCACGCCGCCCGGCCAGCCGTACCTTCCGCGCCGGCTGGCGCAACCAGGCGCCGGTGATCCGGCAGGACGGGCAGGCGCCGGGGCCGGTGGCTGCCGCAATGGTGCATATCGCCGACTAGCACGCCGCGGCGCCGCACGTCCGGATGGTTTCGTTCATCTCCTCGATGGTGACAACCCTGACGGGTTTGCCGAACATGCCTTTGAGCGCAGTCACCTCATGGCGGGGGACTCCCTGCAGACGCTCACAGTTGTCCTGCTGGACAAAGTGAATCGGGCTTGCGTGCCCCGTACGCCGGGCTTTCGAAACGATGGTCGACTTCATGATCTGGCTTTCGCTGTTGGTCGGTGCTGATGGGCACACATGAAAAGCCTCTGGCACTGTACGATAGGGTAACACGCTACAGTTACGGGGGAAGCGATGCGCAGGCGTATTCAGATCCGGCTCGATGAGACCGTTTACGACAGGCTGGTTCGTACAGTTCCCTGCGGCCGGCTCAGCCGGTACATTGAAGGGGCGATTCTTTCCCGTGTGGCTGCTGACATGCGAAAGCTTGAGGAAGGCTATCGCTCCATGGCTGCTGATCGGGAGCGAGAGGCCGAGGCACGGGCATGGTGTGGCGTCGATACCATGACACCCACCCCCCACCCCGGTAGAATCCTGCCACCATGACCACACAACAAGACGAGGTGCGCCGCCGGCGCACCTTTGCCATCATCTCCCACCCCGACGCGGGCAAGACCACCCTCACCGAGAAGCTGCTGCTGTACGCAGGGGCCATCCAGATCGCGGGCAGCGTGAAGGCGCGAAAGGCGTCGCGCCATGCCACGTCCGACTGGATGGAGATCGAGAAGCAGCGCGGCATCTCGGTGGCCAGCTCGGTGATGCAGATGGAGTACCGCGACTGCGTCATCAACCTGCTGGACACGCCGGGCCACAAGGACTTCTCCGAAGACACCTACCGGGTGCTGACGGCGGTGGATGCCGCGCTGATGGTGATCGACGCTGCCAACGGTGTCGAGCCGCAGACGCTGCGCCTGCTGGAGGTGTGCCGGGCGCGCAATACGCCCATCATCACGTTCATCAACAAGATGGACCGCGAGGTGCGCGAGCCGCTCGAAACCCTGGACGAAATCGAGAGCACGCTGGGCATGCCCACCGTGGCCTTCACCTGGCCGGTGGGGATGGGCAAGAATTTCGGCGGGGTGATCGATCTGCGCAAGGAGCAGATGCGCGTCTTCCGGGCCGGGCAGGACCGTGCTGGCGTAGAAGACGACGAAATCCTTGCCGGGCTCGACAATGCCGAGGCACGCCGGCGCTTCGGCATGTATTACGAGCAGGCGCAGGGCGAGATCGAGCTGGTGAGCGGTGCGTCCGAGCCATTCGACCGCGAGGCATTTCTGGCGGGCAGACAGACACCGGTATTCTTTGGTTCGGCCATCAACAATTTTGGTGTGCGCGAGGTGCTGGATGCACTGGTCGATCTGGCGCCGCCGCCGGGTGCGCGCCCTGCGCTGCAGCGGGTGGTGGAGCCCACCGAGCCGAAATTCTCCGGCGTGGTGTTCAAAATTCAGGCCAACATGGACCCGGCGCATCGTGATCGCATTGCCTTTTTGCGAATTTCTTCCGGACGTTTCGAGCGCGGCATGAAACTGAAGGTGGTGCGCAGCGGCAAGGAATTCCGTACGCAGAACGTCATGTCGTTCCTGTCGCAGCGGCGCGAACTGGTGGAAGATGCATGGCCGGGCGACATCATCGGTCTGCCCAACCACGGCGTGCTGCAGCTGGGCGATACGCTGACCGAAGGCGAAACCCTGCAGTTCACCGGGCTGCCGTTCTTTGCGCCGGAGCTGTTCCAGATCGTGGAGCTGGCCGACCCCATGAAGAGCAAGCAGCTGCGTACAGGGCTCACGCAGCTGGGTGAGGAGGGGGCCATTCAGGTATTCCGTCCGCAGCTGGGCGGTTCGCTGTTGCTGGGGGCCATTGGCCAGCTGCAGTTCGAGGTGGTGGCCCACCGGCTCAGGACCGAGTATGGCGTGGAAACGCGCTTTCTGCCGGCACGCTACCAGATGGCCCGCTGGGTCACGTCGGACGATCCAAACGAGCTGAAGAAGTTCATCGATGCCAACGCCGCCCGCATTGCGTGGGATTCGGTGGAGGCACCGACGTTCATGGTCACCTATCGCAGCGACCTGAACGTGGCCGAGGAGCGCTGGCCCAAAATCCGCTTCCACGCCATGCGCGAGCATGCGGGACTGGTGTTCCAGTCGGCCTGACGGAAGCCCGTTTGTGGTTCGCTGTCGCTGGTCCGGCAGCGGGACCACGACAGCAGGTCGATGCCTTGCCATGACTCTGGCACCAGGATGGTGGTATCGGCTCGTGTCCTGGCATTATCGACAGCGGGGCGGCTGTATCGGCCCCACCTTGCCATTGCCGTACGGTGGCATGGGGTTTTGCCGGGGTGATTCAGGTGTTCGGGGTAAAACGGAAAAGAAGAATGAGGATCCCCGGCCGTGAATATCCTGATCGCACTGCTTCCCGCCCTGTTCTGGGGCATCCTGCCGCTGGTGGTATCGCGTACCGGCGGTACGCCCAGCCAGCAGATCATTGGTACCACGGTGGGTACGCTGCTGGTGTCGATCGTGGTGGCATTTTTCATGCCGCCGCAGCTGTCGGCCGCGGTGTTCGGTTATGCCTTCGTGTCGGGGGCCTGCTGGGCTTTCGGGCAGATGAACCAGTACCGCTCGTTCGGGCAGATCGGCGTGTCCAACGCCATGCCCATTTCTACCGGCATGCAGCTGGTGTCGACCTCGCTGGTGGGCGTGCTGGCCTTTGGCGAGTGGCCTTCGGCACAGGAAAAGCTGGTGGGTTTTGCCGCCATTGCACTGATCGTGCTGGGCATCTATCTCACTACCCGGCAGGAGGGGGCCGGGCACAAGGGTGTGGACATGAAAGCGGGCGTGATCACGTTGCTGGTTTCCACGGTGGGCTATGTGGGCTATTCGTATTTTCCGCGGGTGGCCAACGTGAATGGGCAGGATGCCTTTCTGCCGCAGGCGGTGGGGATGGTGGTGTCGGCGCTGGTGATGTCGCTGCTGGTGCGTGACAGCCGTCCTTTCAGTCGCAAGACGGTGCAGAACCTGCTGGGCGGGTTCATTTTTGCGGCTGCAGCGCTGAGCTATCTGGTGTCTACCTACCGCAATGGCATTGCCACGGGCTTCACGCTGTCGCAGATGAACGTGGTGCTGGCCACGCTGGGCAGCATCTACATTCTGGGCGAGAAAAAGACGCCGAAAGAAATGCGCCATGTGCTGGCGGGCCTGGCGCTGGTGGTCATCGGTGGGGTGATGATCGGCCTGAACGCCTGAACGCCTGAACGCCTGAACGCCTGAACGCCTGAACGCCTGAACGCCCGAACGCAGGAACGCACAACCGCCCGAATGCCCGGAGGGTTAGGCGTCCGGCGCGTGAAGCCCCCCGCGGCAGCTATTTTGCCGGCGCCGTCTGCTGCGTGCCGCGACCACGAAACAGCATCAGTCCGAGCCCGGAGGCCGACAGCGCCATGGCCAGCCACTGCTGCCAGCCCAGCGGTTCGTCCAGGGCGATGGCGCCCGAGAGCATGGCCACCATCGGAATCATGATGGGCGAGAGCGACACCAGTTTCGGAGGCAGCCAGCCGATCAGCAGGAACCACAGCAGGTTGCCGAACAGCATGGGGATCAGCATGATGTACGCCCAGGTCAGCCACGAGGTGGCCGAGGGCATGAACCAGGCGTGATCGCCCAGCAGCAGGGCGCCGGCCACGATGGGCAGCGAGGCCAGAAAAAGCTGCCAGCCGGTGACCACCGATACGGGTACGGGAATGGGGCGGTGCTTCATGAGCACGGTGGACAGCGCCCAGCCCGCCCCGGAAATCAGCCCGTAGAACATGCCCAGCGGGGCGTCGGCGTAGGCGGCAAAGGCGGGCACCATCAGCACCACGATGCCGGCTATGCCCAGCAGCAGCGCCAGTGTCTGGCGCAGCGAGAATTTTTCGCCAAACAGCAGCCACGACAGCAGCGCGGCCCACAGTGGCATGGTGAAGCCCAGCAGGGCGGCCTGTCCGGACGGAATGAAGGTGGTAGCCAGCGTGGTGGCCACGTTCCACAGCGCCAGAAAGCCCCAGGCCGAGCACAGCAGCATGGGCCAGTGCTGGCGCGGGATGCGCAGCGAATGTCCCTGTGCACGGGCGATGAGCAGCAGTGTGATGCCGGCCACCGGCATGGTCAGCGCGCGGAAGGTCCAGACCGACACCTCGCGCACCGCCAGTGAAAACAGCGGCCAGTTGGTGCCCCAGATGAACGTGAGCAGCACCATCAGCCAGGGGGCGTAGCGGGCGAGCGGGCTGGAGGCTGTGCTCATCGGAGCGCAGGGTGGCTCAGCCCTGGGCCTCGTCGGCCGAGTAGGGCTGGGCGCCGCGCTTGATTTCTTCCATGTCGAGTTCGCGGATCTGGCGGATCAGGTCGTCCAGTGCGCTCTTGGGCAGGGCGCCGGCCTGCTGGAAGACGATGACGCGCTCGCGAAACACCATCAGCGTGGGGATGGAGCGGATGCCGAAATGACCGGCCAGGCTGTTTTCTTCGTCGGTATTGACCTTGGCGAAGACGATGTCGGGGTGCTCCTCCGAGACGTTCTCGAAGACAGGCGCGAAACTCTTGCAGGGGCCGCACCATGGGGCCCAGAAGTCGAGAATGACGATGTCGTTGTTGCTGATGGTGCTGTCGAAGTCGGCGGTTTTGAGTTCCTTGACGGCCATGAGGGTTCCTGGTTGTGATGTTGCGGGATACGCCGGCGAAGTCGGTGTGCGCCCGGGCCATGCAGTCCGTGGCGGCTTGCGTGCCTGCAGCCGCTGCCTGTGTGGGGCCTGCCTGCAGGCAGCCGTTCTGGCCCGCATGGCAGCCATGGATCGGCATGCGGGCAAGGACTCCGGCGGCGTCCGGTTCGTGGGCATTGTCGTTGATGCATCCGGACGCGGCAAGCCGTGTGGGTTTCAGAGCGTGTTCTGCGTGCCGGCATACGGCCGGCAGTCGTGGGAAGAGGGCGCTCCGTGAAAGGCCGCCTTCTATAATCGCAGGGTGTCTTGATGTGTTCGTGTGTGGTCGGGAGGTGGCATGCAGCCAGCATGTGGCAGGCGTCGGTGTTTGGCCCTGGTGGCGGGGCTGCTGGTGAGCGCCGGGGTTGCGCAGCCGGCATGGGCGCGCCCGGGGTTTCCGGCCAAGTATGCCTATGCGCGGCCGATGTACCTGCGTGGCCGTCTGGTTTCCCGTGAAGACACGCTGCCCTATGTGCGTCTGACGGTGGATGTGCCCCGCGACGGCACGCAGCCACCGCAGGACCGTGAATGGATGCGGCCGCTGGAAGATGCGGAGGCGCGTCCGACGCTGACGGCGCTGGTGCCGCTGGACCGCACGGGCCGCCTGACGCTGACGCTCGACTGGCGCCTCTCCCGGGCGCTGCTCGACGACACGTCGCTGCTGGCGGTGGGTGACGAGTTCGAGGCGGTGGTCTATCAGCGCACGTCGCAGGATGAATACCGCGGCGAACTGCTGGCCGTGCTGCTGCGGGGGGCCGGAGACGAGGTGCTGGTCAATTCCCGTCCGGCCGCAGGCCGGCGCCCTGTGCCGGTACCGGCGGCCATACCGTCTGCGGGATCGGTATCGGCCACTGCCCCGGCGCCAGCAGGGAAGAAAGCTGCGGGCAAGGGCAAGGCCGCAAAAGGCCCGGCAGGGAAAAGCCCTGCAGGGCAACGTGCCGTGCGCCGTAATACTTCGGGCAGGAATGCTGCCGCAGGCGCGAAGCATTGACGCGGAGCACGCTGTCTGACGGCTCCATCGTGATAGCTGCCATCGGCGCAAAGCACGGATCGCATGCCTTGGGGGCCTCTACAAAAGTCCTGTGGCACTTTGGGCTCCATGATCGTGCGATCCAGCGCGTTGTCATTTGCCGCCAATAGCCCTGACATTGCCGACAGGGCGCCTTCTGGCTCATCCCGATCCTGGGTCCAAAGCGCTCGCAGACTTTTGTATGCCTGAAGCCATTGGGTACCCGGCGCCTGTGGCCTTGTCCGGCGCGCCCACAGGGGCGTACGGAGACGTATGAATCCATGCACACCTGGCCTGTAGCGTTGCACGGCCTACCCATTTTTGTGGCCGTCGGTCGGCCCATGCCGGGGAATGCCGCGGTGGCGCTGGATTTGCCGGGCCGTTGCGGGGACCATAGGGCTCTTTGCGTTCTGGACGGGTGGGTGCCGGATGGCGCGTGTCACGAACTCATTCGGCTATGCGTGGCCCCGAAGTCCCCGCGCAGGTCCCGAGTGAGTCCATGACATGTTCCAGGGTGGCGGGGCCTGTCCCTCTCCCTCATGCCATTTTCTGCTGATTTTCTGCGCGGCCCTGCCGTGGGTACCGTACTGCTGGCGCTGGCCGGCGCCACCTTGCCGGTACAGGCGGAGCAGGCCGCGCCCGGACGCGTGACCGGCTCCGTATCTGGTGTCATGCGCGATGATATTCACGGTGCTGGTGCTGATGCCGGTGCCGGTGCCGCTGTCGCCCGGCCTTCCGGTCAGGATGCACTGCCGTCACTTCAGGGCGCTTCGCAGCCGGGCCGCACGGATGCCCGCGCACTGTCCCATCGCTACCGTCTGCCCGTGTGGGAGCTGGGGCTGGGGCTGTCGGCCATCACGCTGCCCGATTATCGCGGGTCGGACCGGCAGCGCCAGTATCTGCTGCCTTTTCCGGTCTTTGTTTACCGTTCGCCGCATCTGCGGGTGGACCGGGGCGGAATCCGTGCCGATCTGTGGGACAGCGACCGCTACGAGCTGGATGTGAGCGTGGCCGCCTCGCCGCCGGTGCGTCGCACCACGACGGGGATTCGCGCGGGCATGCCACGGCTGAAGCCGCTGTTCGAGATCGGGCCGCGCCTGCAGGTGCACCTGTGGCGGGATGCGCAGGCAAAGCAGGAGCTGCGGCTGGAGCTGCCGCTGCGCTACGCCATGCCGCTGGGCCGTCTGCAGAACCGGGGCTGGGTGTTCAGCCCCAGCCTGAACTGGCGGGTGAATGATGTGGCGGGACTGTCGGGCTGGAATTTTGCCGCCTGGGCCGGGCCGGTGTTTGCCACGCGCACCTGGCACCATTATTACTATGCGGTCGAGCCACAGTATGCGCGCAGCTGGCGGCCAGCCTATGCGCCGAAAGGCGGCTACAGCGGAATGGACATGACGCTGTCACTGAACAAGCGCTATCCGTCGGCCTGGGTGGCCGGCTTCGTGCGGGCCAGCAACCTGAACGGTGCCACGATTGCCAGCTCACCGCTGGTGCGCCGCCGTACGAATGTGACAGCCGGTGTGGTGGTGGGCTGGCTGTTCGCCCACTCGCAGGAAGAGGTGCAGCAGACGGAATAGTGCTGCTGCCGGCCCGGGCAGCGTGTGCAGAAAATGTACGCCACCCTCGTCAGCAGAACAGTTGGAGCTGCGTACAGCACGGTTGGGCGTGCATGTTTGGGCACACGCCCGGCTGGGCGGGGCGTTGTGCTCCCGCCGGACTCAGGACGCGCGCGGGGCGTCGCCGCCGGTCATGCCGGTACGGCGACGGAAGGTTTGTGCGGCGTGATGCAGCCGGTCGCGCAGCAGCATCGGCAGCGTGGGCATGCCGGTGCCGGCGGGGCGCGCTGCTTCCGGCGTGGCCAGCAGGCGCGACATGTCGACGGCGGGCCGTACGCTCATCAGGTTGATGGCCTGCTGCTGCCGCAGCTGGGCGCGCAGGCAGGTCAGCTCGCGTTCGCTCTCGGCCCATGAGCGCCGGGTCTCCTGCAGTACGGCCTCGAGGGCCTGCACACTGGCCTGCAGGCTCACACGGCGGGTTTCGCCCTGCAGGTGGGCTTCGCGCCACTGGCTGAGATCGGCTTCGTAGTTGCGCAGCAGGCGGGCCTTTTCGCGGCTGTTGCGCAGCTCCAGGGCCAGACGCTGCTTGAGCGCATTTACCTCGAAGGCATGGCGGTCGAAAGCCGGGGTTGGGCTGGTGCCCCGGGGGGCGCCAGCATCTGCAGGTGTTGCGGCGGCCGCGTGGGGGTGGGCCGCGCTGTTTGCGCTGGCCACGTGGTGCGCGGAGGCGGCGCCGTGCATGGAGGTGGTGCTGTGCGCATGGCCGGAGGCCATCTCTGCCGGGGAAGGTGTGGACGGCGTGTCTCCACCCGCGGCGTGATACGTGGATTCGGTATGTGCCGAACCGGTAGCCGGATGTGGGGCGGATGTGGCACGCCCCTGCTCCTGCACCGCCTGGGCGGCCTGCGTGGCCAGCAGGGCCCGGCGCATCTGCGAGGCCTGGCCGGCAACCCGGAGTGTCTGGGCCAGATTGCTGATGGCGGCGGTGGTGTGCCGCATGCTTTCGTTCAGTTCGGCGTAGGAAGCTTCGGCCGAGGCGGAGATGCGCGTCAGCGGGCCGCGAGGGTCATGCTCATCCTGCAGGAAGGCATTGGCCGGGCCGCGGGCACCCTGCTGCGTCGGAGCGCCGTCGGCACGCCCGTCCGGGGCGGCATGGAATGCGGTGTCGTCCGGCCGGTGGGAGGGCTGCGAAGCCTGCCTGCCCTGATCTGCCTGTGCTGCCTGCGCCGTCTGTGCGGCCTGGGCCTGGCGGGCGGCGCGGGCGCGCTGTTCGGCGTGCCGGATGTTGGCACGGATGGCGGCGCGACGGGCCAGATCGGCCGTGGTTAGGGTGTGCCCCGTCGATGACCCTTCGGGCACTTCATCCTGCAGCGCCATGATGGAGGTGTAGCTGGCGACCGACGGCGGGCTGGTGATGGTGGTGGTGTGGGGGCCTGTCAGGCTGTCGGGCATCTGCGGGGCTGGCGCGGGTGGAGCTGTCCGCGGGGTCTGCAGGGTCTGCGGGGTTGCATCAGCAGAAGAAGCTTGCTGCCATGCTGCATGCGGTAATTCTGCATGCATTGCCGGGGATGCTGTGGCAGGTGCTGCGGCAGCGGCCGTGAGGGTGGGGGCGGTTGCCGGTACTGCTGCTGTGTCAGACTGGGGGCTGTGCGTCTGGGGTTCGTGCTGGGTGTGCACGACGTGCTGGGCTCCAGGTGTCCGGTTTTCGCCCGTGACGGGTTGTGTTTCGTGCGCCTGGTTTTCGTTGGGCGTATCTGCGGTGGGCTGTGCCCTGTGTTTCCGGTTTTCGTGAGAGGCGTCCGCGGAGGACTGTGTCCCATGTGTCCGGGTTCCGTGAGGGATGTCCGCAGTGGGCTGTGCACCCTGTATCCGGGTTTTGTGCGGCGCGTCCGTGATGGGTTGCGCACCGTGTTTCCCGTGGTGCGCGGCAGGCTGGGCGTCGTGTGTCAGGGCTTCCTGCCGGGCGCGCGCAACGTGTTGCGCCAGCCGGGCCTTGAGGGCCTCGATGCTGCGGGCCTGCTGGGCCAGTTTGTTGGCCTGCTCCAGGGCCATGTCTTCGGCCAGCAGACGGCTTTCTTCCATGTCGGCCCGCTGTTCGCGGTTGCGCGCTTCGATCAGGCGTGACACGGCATGGTTGCGCCGTGCGGCCTGGATCAGCCAGGCCAGTGCAAAGCCCAGCAGCAGGACAAGCGCCAGCACCACGCCATAGGCGGTGCGTTCGGCGATTTCCGAAAGGTTCAGCGGGAGATGGGCCAGGATATTCGACAAAGCCATTCCGTCCAGAGGTTGAGTTCTGGTGTGCCGTGTGTTGCGATTTGCCGACGTTTGACAGCAAAAAGACAGTACGGACGTTCGCTTCTTCGATAGTTTGCCAAATTTCGACATCAATTCGCGTTCATGCGTAACGTAACGACGCAAAACGCAGCAAAAATGCAACGATAGTCAGAATAATGTGGTGGCTTTTAACTGTCCCGACGGGCTTTGGGGCCGTTTTCAGGGGTTTGTGTTGCTTTGGAGAAACGCGCAAACCAGTTTGTTCTCGAACTGGTTTGTCAGTGATTCTGAATTATGAATTCAAAAAGCTGTATAGGTGTCTCCGTTTTCCGGTGTGCCACGGTTGTGGCGCAGGTCCTGTGCATGCCATGGAGGCGTTCGCACTGCGTGCCTTGGGGGTGGAATCTGGCCTGCCCCTCATGTCGCCTTTTGGGTGGAACCAGGCCTGCCCCTCCTGTCTCAGGGGGCCTTCGCCTCGCGTGCTCCCTTTGGGCCTCCGGGTGTGAACGGCGGCCTCAGAGAACGGCCACGGCCACCGTGACGCGATTGCGGCCGGCGCCCTTCGAGGCGTAGAGCGCCCGGTCGCTGACGTTGATCAGGCCGTCCGGGTCGGAGGCGTGTTCCGGGTAGGCGGCCACGCCGATGGATACGCTGACCGGGGTGCCGCCCACCACTTCCACGCGCTCGTTGACGCGCCGGCGGATCTCGTCGGCGCGGCGCTTGGCGGAGGTGCCGTTCAGGCCCGGCATGAGGATCAGAAACTCCTCGCCACCCCAGCGGCAGACGATGTCGCCCGCCCGGGCGCTCTGGGTGAGCACTTCCGACACCTGTCGCAGCACGCGGTCGCCGGCCTCGTGGCCGTAGCGGTCGTTCAGGCGCTTGAAGTGGTCGATGTCCACCATCTGCAGGGCCAGCGGCGAGCGGGCACGGCTGGCGCGCTCGAATTCGATGGCCAGCTGCTCGTTGAAGTAGCGGCGGTTGAACAGGTTGGTGAGCGGATCGCGCAGCGAGGCCTGTTCCAGCGTCTGGCGCAGCGTGAGGTTGGCCATGAACTGCGCCACGTTGCTGGCAAAGAGACGCTGGATCTTCTGGTTGGCGGCGGTGCGCTCGGCGTTGTCGCCCAGGAAGGGCTGGTCGCTGCGCAGGCAGATCAGACCGGTGGCCTGGCCGTTGGCGAACATCGGCATGCAGCAGCTGTGGCGGTTGGGGCCGATGCTCAGGTGATGGCAGCGCAGGCCGATCTGGTTTTCGTTGTGGGGATAGGCCTGGTTCTGGCGCAGGCCCCAGCAGTCGTTCAGGTGCAGGGTCTCGGCGGTTTCGTTCTGCAGGCCCCAAGAGCCCAGCAGGCGAAAGCGCGCCTGGCCCGGTTCGATGATGTAGATGGAGCCGGAATCGGCATGAAAGAGCCGGGTGGCGAACTCGCCCGCCACCCGCGCAGCCTCGTTGGGCGTGGGGCAGGACTGCAGCATGTCGCTCAGGTCCTGCAGGATGCCGTAGGCGCGGGACTGGGCGCGGGTGGCTTCCAGCATGGTGGCCAGCTGGTTGGCCGTCTCGCGGTAGGCCAGCGTGCGGCCCTGGACCTGCTGCTGCAGTTCGGCGGCCACCTTGCGCAGCTCGTCCTGCACCTTCATCTGGTCGCTCAGGTCGGTGATCACCGACAGGCTGCTGCCCGTGGCGCTGCCCTGGGTCATGGGGGTGCTGGAGATCTGCACGGCCACCAGTGTGCCGTCGGGACGCAGCAGGTGGCACAGGGTGCGCACGGCCTCGCCGCGCTGCTGGCGCTGCAGCAGGGTGATGATGTCCGGGCGCTCGGCCTCGGGCACCATCTCCAGCAGGGCGCGGCCCTTCACCTGTTCGGGGGTGGTGCCCAGCATGTCGGCCAGGTGCGGGTTGGCAAAGCTGATGCGGCCGATGCGGTCGACGATCCAGATGCCTTCGGACGCCGTGTCCATCAGCAGCCGGTAGTGGGCCTCCGACAGGGCGATGACTTCGTTGGCCTGGCGGATGCGCGCGAGTTCTTCGGTGAGCTGCTGGTTCTTCTTCTCCAGCAGGGTGCGCGAGGGCAGGGACGCCAGCTGCCGGCCGGCCGGGACCAGCCAGCCCAGGATGAGGGCGGCGGTGAGCAGGGCGCAGCTGCGCAGCGGCCACACCATGCCCTGACGCAGCGGATCGGTGATCAGCGCGAGGCTCTCTGCCAGAAAGCTTGCACAGGTGACGCCCACCAGCGCCGTGAGCCACCACAGGTTCTGCCGTCCGGGCTGGCGCGGCTGCTGGAGGCTGAAGCGGACCAGCATGAAGGTGGCGATGAACAGGGTCAGGGCGAACAGCAGGCTGACCCCGATGGCAAAGACCGGGAGCGTATGGGCAGAGATGGTGTGCATACCGATACTCTATCGAACCCGGGCGTTCCGGCAGGGGAGGAGCCGTCCGTCCGGCAGACGACCGGTGGCCGGCATGTGGCAGACGGCGGCCGCCGGCCGCACAACGGTCCGTACCGACGGCCCGCGTGTCTCATTCAGACAACACCTGCAGCGCCTGCTGCAACATTTTTGCGCAGCTGCTTTGTTGCAAGTAGTTATAAATTGTAACTTCGTCAAGATGTTCCGTCAGAAGGCGGAAAGTGTCGGTCTGGAAGTCACTGCAGGTGACCGGCCTGCCGTTTCCGGCACGCCGGTGATGGGGCTCAGGCCGGGTTGGCGATATACCAGGGCAGGGCCTCGCGCAGCCCCTGTTCCAGCGTGTGGCTGGGCACGTAGCCCAGACGCTCGCGGCTGTGGCTGATGTCGGCCAGCGAGTGGCGCACATCGCCCGGACGGAAGTCCTGGAAGACCGGATCGGGCATGTTCAGTTCGGGCTTTTCTTCGTGCAGCAGGCGCTTGAGCAGGTCGGCCAGTTCGAGCAGCGTGGTGCGGAACGAGGCGGCCACGTTGAAGACATCGGTGGTGCCGGCCGGGGCTTCGGCCAGGGTCAGGGCGGCCCGGATGTTGGCCTGCACCACATTGTCGATGAAGCAGAAGTCGCGGCTTGTCTGCCCATCTCCGTTGATCTTCACTGCTTCTTCGCGCAACAGGGCGGCTGTCCAGCGGGGAATGACGGCGGCATAGGCGCCGTTCGGATCCTGCCGGGCACCGAACACGTTGAAGTAGCGCATGCCGGCGGTGCGCATGCCGTAGCTGCGGGCATAGACGCCGGCAAAGAGTTCGTCGGCGGCCTTGGTGGCGGCGTAGGGCGAGAGCACGTTGCCGACGGTGTCTTCCACCTTGGGCAGGCGGGGATGGTCGCCATACACCGAGCTGGACGAGGCGTAGACGAAGGACTTCACGCCGGCCAGGCGGGCGGCGTCGAGGATTTCCATGAAGCCGGTGACGTTGGCCTTGAACGAGGCCAGCGGTGTGGCCATCGAGCGGGGCACCGAGCCCAGCGCAGCCTGGTGCAGCACGTAGTCGACACCCTCGACGATGCGGGTGCAGAAGTCGCGGTCACAGACGGTGCCTTCCTCGAAGTGCAGGCCGTTCTGGCCGGCGGCCCGGGTGCTGGCCATGATGGCGTCGATGTTGGCCCGCTTGCCGGTCGAGAAGTCGTCGATGGCAATCACGTCCTGGCCGGCCAGTGCCAGGGATTCTGCCAGGTGGGAGCCGATGAAGCCGGCTGCGCCGGTCACGAGCCAGCGCGCCTTGCGCCCGGCCATCAGGGAAGAAACGTCCATGGGATGTGAAAAAGGTGTGATCTGGAAGGTGTTCGGGATGCCCTGCACGGGGCAGCCGGAGGGAGGCATACAGGAAGTACCGGGCCCGCCGGCCGTGGCATGGCTGCCGGTCGGGCGTGGCTGGCTGGTCGCTGTGCTCGCTGCCAGGCCGGCGGGGCCGGTTGGCTGGCGGAGGGGGTGCACCGTAGCGTGGACGGTACATGCGGGCCTTTAAGATAAACGAGGACGGAAGTCCGTGTGAAAAATGTCCCTACAGCATTCTAATTCTCTGTACAGGTTTCAAATTGTTGCAGGGGATCAACAGCGGGGCGGGCATACTTCTCACGCCTTCTGTCACGGGTAAGGTAAGCTGATGCACAGCCCATGTTTCAGTCATTTGCACCCATGCCAACCTCTGCCTTCGCCTCATTGCTGATTGCCTTCGTTGCCGCAGCTGGCGCCGTGCCGCTGCTGCGCGACCTCCTGCGCGGCAAGCCTGCCGTGCGTTCTGCCGGTGCCGTGGCCATGGCCATGGGGGTGGCCGTGGCCGCGTTCTACTCCGATCCCTGGCCGGCGTCCGACCGGGGTCTCATCTTCGGGGCGGCCTCGCTGGTGCTGGCGGGCCTGTGGCTGGAGCCTCTGGTGGCCCGGCCCTTCGGCGCCACGGTGCGCCGGGTGTTCGAAATCGTCGGCACGGCGGTGGCGGCGGTCTTCCTGTTTGCCTGGCTCGATCATGGCCGGGTCACCTGGTCGGTGGGCTTCATGATGCTCGCCGCCGTCAGCGTGCTGCTGCCCATCGCCGCCTCCACGCTCGACCGCCTGCCGAAGGCCACGCCGGCGCTGCCGGCCGCCATGGTGGTGGTCCAGCTGCTGCTGCTGATGTTCTTCGGCGCAGCCAATGCCGATGGCGGCTCGCGCTACTCGCTGTATGAGGAATTCGCCATCGTGGCACTGCCGGTCATCGGTGCGCTGGTGGGCTGCCTCATCTACCTGTCCAGCATGCCGTGGCGCGCGCATCCCGGCATTGCGGTGGGCGCGGGCGGTCTGCTGGCCCTGGGCTTCATGGTGTCGTGGGGCAGCCTGCGGCTGGGTTCCATCACCGCCGAGGTGCGCGGTGGTACCACGGCCCTGCTGTGGCTGGTGGCCGTGCCGGTGTTCGAGTTCGTGCGCGAGTGGCTGGCCCGGGGGGCGGCCCGCGTGGCGGCGCTGCGCTGGCTGGATGGCTCGCCTGCGCTGCGTCGCCTGCTGCAGTCGGTGCGTACGGCCCATTACTCGCCGGTGGCGCTGGTCGGCATCCAGGCGGTGCTGGGTCTGGCGGGCATCGGCCTGTGCAAGCTGGAGGTGTCCGGCTATCTGCTGACGCTGGCCCTGTGCGGTGTGGCTGTGGCCTACATGGTGGTGCCGGTACTCATCTCCTGGCGGCACCCGGTCGGGCTGATGCAGGGTCTGCCGCAGCATGGCAGTGATCATGCCTGAATCCGGCAGATGGCCGTTGGCTCCCCGATGCGCCGGTTCAGGGATGCCGGTATGTCCGCCGGTTCCGTCGGGACCGGCGGTCTGCGCATGGCGACCGCCGGGATGAATGCGATGTTCCTGTCTCCTCCCGTCTGATTTCCTGCCGACTTCCCGACTGTTCCTCCCCGACCGGTCTGCCCGATGTGGCAGATGCTCCAACCGGTCACCTGGTCCATGCGCGCATTCATCCATTACCTCCGAGTCCGCTTTGCCGTGCTGCCCGTCGTCGATGCCCTGGTGCTGGTGGGCTCGATGGTGCTGGGCTACCAGATCCGCCTGCTCAACGAGGATGGCCTGGTGTTCTCCACCCTGCAGGGGGTGCTGTTCGCCACGCTGATGATGCTCACCATGACGGCCTTCGGGCTGTACAGCCGGCAGCAGGACGAACCCTTCCGGCAGGTGGTGCAGAAGGTCTTTGCGTCGTATCTGGTCACGCTGCTGGCGCTCTCGGTGGTGTTCTATGTGTTCCCCGACTCCGAAGTGGGGCGGGGCGTGTTTGCCATTGCCTCGGTGTTCGGGCTGATGGGCATTCTGGTGGTGCGCTATGTGGCCTTCCGGGCGGGCTTCCTGCATCGCCGCGGCCGCCGCGTGATGGTGATGGGCGAGGGCGAGGAGGCCGACCAGGTGCTGGCCATCCTGGCTGGCCAGCCCCGTGCGCATCTGGTGGCGCAGGTGCCGGCCTGTGGCCGGGCAGCCGATGCCGGGCCCGGCGAGAAACTGATCGATGTGGCGCGCCGGCACAAGGTTTCCCACATCGTGGTGGCTGCGCACGAGCGGCGTGGCGGACGCATCCCGCTGGACGAGCTGCTCGAATGCAAGCTGGCCGGCATCCAGGTGATGGACCTGCTGAGCTTCTACGAGCAGGAGCTGGGCCTCATCCGCCTGAGCTACCTGCGCACCGGCTGGCTGGTCTATGGCGACGGATTTTCGCAGGGCACGACCCGTGCCATCGTCAAGCGGCTGTTCGACGTGTCGGTGGCGTCGTGCCTGCTGCTGCTGGCCTCGCCCGTGATGCTCATCACGGCGGTGGTGATCCTGCTGGAGACGGGGCGGCCCATCTTCTTCCGTCAGGAGCGCGTCTGTGCGCCGGGCCAGTCATTCGACATCCTCAAGTTCCGCTCGATGGTGCAGGATGCCGAGAAGGACGGACCGCGCTGGGCCACCGTGGGGGACGCCCGCATCACCCGGGTAGGACAGTTCATCCGACTGACCCGGATCGACGAGCTGCCGCAGCTGATCAACGTGCTGCGCGGCGAGATGAGCTTCGTTGGCCCACGCCCGGAAAGGCCATATTTTGTCGAAAAACTGAATCAGCAGGTACCATATTACGATATACGGCACTACGTGAAGCCCGGGATCACCGGCTGGGCCCAGGTGCGTATGGATTATGGCGCTTCCGTGGAAGAGGCCATGGAGAAGCTCGAATACGATCTTTTTTACGTCAAGAACCACTCTTTGTTTCTGGATTTCATGGTTTTATTTGAGACCATTCAGGTTGTCCTTCGGAAGAAGGGTGCGCGTTGACCTCACAGTGTGGAAAGAATATGACAACGGTTGCAGTAGTCGGTTTGGGATATGTTGGCCTGCCTCTGGCCATCGAGTTTGGTAAGTACTTCGATACGGTCGGCTTCGACGTCTCGAAAGCAAAGGTTGCCCGTCTGCAACAGCACAACGACGTGACCGGCGAGGTGGAGCGGGGCGATTTCGACCTGGCCACGAAGCTGAAGATCACGGATGACCCCAAAGAGATCGGCAAGGCCGACATGGTGGTGGTGGCCGTCCCCACCCCGATCGATTCGGCCCGCCTGCCGGACTTCACCCCGCTGGTCTCGGCCAGCAAGATCGTGGGCGCCAACATGAAGAAGGGCGCCACGGTCATCTACGAATCCACCGTATACCCCGGTGCCACCGAGGATGTCTGCATCCCCGTGCTGGAAGAGAACTCCGGCATGAAGTGGAAGACCGACTTCAACGTCGGCTACTCGCCCGAGCGGATCAACCCGGGTGACAAGCAGCACCGCCTGCCCACGATCGTGAAGGTCGTCTCCGGTGACAACCCCGAGACGCTGGAGAAACTGGCCAAGCTGTACGAAACCGTCATCACGGCTGGCGTGCATCGTGCCAGCAGCATCAAGGTGGCCGAGGCCGCCAAGGTGATCGAGAACACCCAGCGCGACCTGAACATCGCCCTGATGAACGAGCTGGCCATTGTGTTCGACCGCATCGGCATCGACACGCTGGAAGTGCTCAAGGCTGCCGGCTCGAAGTGGAACTTCCTGCCGTTCCGTCCGGGTCTGGTGGGTGGCCACTGCATCGGCGTGGATCCGTACTACCTGACGCACAAGGCCCAGATGCTGGGCTATCACCCCGAGGTGATCCTGGCGGGCCGTCGCATCAACGACAACATGGGCCAGTTCATTGCCGAGCAGACCGTCAAGATGCTGGCCCGTCAGGGTCTGCAGACCGCTGGCCAGACCGTGGTTGTGCTGGGTCTGACCTTCAAGGAGGATGTGCCCGATCTGCGCAATTCCAAGGTCATCGACGTGGTGCGCGAGCTGGAAGCCTATGGCATCAACGTGCTGATCCACGACCCGATTGCCGACAGGGAAGAGGCTCACGAAGAGTACGGCGTCGAGCTGGTCGACTGGGACAAGCTGCCCAAGGCCAACGCCATCGTGGCCGCCGTGTCGCACCAGGCCTATCAGCAGCAGGGTCTGCCCGCGCTGCTCGACAAGCTGGTCGACAAGGGCGTGTTCATCGATGTCAAGAGCGCCTGGGATCCGGCCGAGATCCGGAAAGCCGGCAAGGCCGTCTGGCGTCTGTGATCGCCGCATGGTGATGTGACCAGACCACCGCGACGGGCGTCGCGGTGGGGCATCTGGAGAGCGCTGAATCGGGCGGGCTGCGTGCCCTGCATGGTTCGGCGCTTTTTGTTTTCTGTGTTCTCTGGGGGGTGACCGTCATGGTACCCATCGATATTCCGGCAGGCAGCGGCCGGCGGCTGGCTGCGCTGTATCACCCGCCCTCGGGGGCCGGGCGTGGCCGTGGGGTGCTGATCCTCAATCCGCTGGGACAGGAGGCCGTGCGGGCGCACCGGCTGCTGCGCGTGCTGGCCGACCGGCTGGCACGCATGGGTGTGCACGTGCTGCGCTTCGATTTTCATGGGTGCGGCGATTCGTCCGGCGACGACCTGGACGGCGAGATGAAGGGCTGGCAGCTGGATGCGCTGGCCGCCCACCAGTGCCTGCGCCAGAAGGCCGGCACTGACGCCATCGGCTGGCTGGGCATCCGGCTGGGCTTTGCGGTGGGCTGGCAGGCGGCGTTGCGGTTTGGCGGGCGCAGTGGTGCACCGGACACCGGGACGCGAACCGGGGAAGCGACGGTGCCGGGTGGCACGGCGACAGGCAGTCAGACCATGGGCGGGCAGGTGAGCGAAACGGGTCGCCCGTCGCGTGGCCGCGACATGCGGCTGGACATGCTGACCGAGGGCGCGCCGCCCGACCGGCTGATCGGCTGGGATCCGGTGGTGCAGGGACAGGCCTATCTGGACACCCTGTGGCAGGACCATCAGGCGGCCCTGCGGCTGGCCTTCAGCCTGCCGACGGTGCCGGATGCGCAGCTCAGGCGCCAGCAGGCCGAGGCCGATCTGTCGGAGGCGATGGGCTTTGCACTGTCACCACGGCTGGTGCGGCACATCCGCAGGCTGGACCGTCAGGACTGGTCCACGCTGCCCGTGCAGCACGTGGCGGCCCTGCAGGCCAACGGCGCACTGCCGTGGCCGGAAGCGCGTAGGCCAGCCGGCCTGACGCTGGTGCCGGTGGATGTGGATTTCGACTGGACCTCGGAAGAGGCGCTCAACACGCCACTGGTGCCGGATGCCGCGCTGAAGCGCCTGCTGCCGTGGCTGTCGGAGGAGGCGTTCCATGGTTGAGAAGAACGCTGAAACGGAGAAGCCTGAAGGGCACGACCGGGGAGAATCCCGGGCGGGTGCCACATCACCGGCAGTCCCGATGTCACCGGGATACCGCGAGCGGCTGGTGCAGTTCGGGGTCGATGACCACCTGATCGGCACGCTGACGGAGCCAGCGGGCACATCCGGTGAGGTGGCCGGGGCAGCACCTTGTGGCGTGATCTTCCTGAATTCCGGCGTCATTCACCGCATCGGGCCGCACCGCGTGCATGTGAAGCTGGCGCGGGCGGTGGCCGAAGACGGGCTGCCGTCGCTGCGGCTGGACCTGACCGGACTGGGCGACAGCGGGCGCACCCGTGCCACCGATGGCATGCTGGCGCAGGTGAGCCGCGATATCCGCTCGGCCATCGATCTGCTGCAGGCGCAGACCGGGGTGCAGCGTGTGGTGCTGGCCGGCATCTGTTCGGGGGCCGAATACGGCTACCAGTATGCACCGGACGATGACCGCGTGGCAGGGCTGGTGATGGTGGATGGCTACAGCTTTGCCAACCGGCGCACGCAGCTGCTGCGCTGGGGGCTGCGGCTGCGCACGCTGACCTGGCCGGTGCTGCGCAAGGCAGTGCTGGGCAGGCTGCAGCGGCTGCGCGAGGCACGTGCAGACGGGCACGAGGCCGCGCCCGAAACGCCGGTCGATTACGGCCTGCCGGTGGTGACGGTGACGGACTTTGGCCAGGGACTGGCCGCCCGGGTACGCGCGGGCTGCCCGAGCTATCTGGTGTTCACCGGCAGCATCCTGCAGCGCTACAACCACGCCAGCCAGTTCGACGACACGATGAAGGCCGCCCCGCTGGCAGCGGATGACTGTACTGCGCTGCGCGAGGGCGTGCAGTGCGACTTCCTGCCGGACATCGACCACACGATGACCACGCTGCACGGGCAGCGCGTCTACATTGCGCGGGTGCGGGCCTGGCTGCAGAAGGTGATGAAGCAGGGGTGAAGCGACCTGGCCTGAAGACTCCCTGAAAGACGGCTGCAGGGGATTGTTCGCCTGCTGCACGCACATTGATGTTATGTTTGCCCGCTGGGCCGGACGATGGGGCTGATCCCGTCGGTGTGGTCCGGATTTTTCAGGAGGGGCCGGTTGCTGCCGTGCACGCGGTAGCATCGGCCTTTTTCCGTTGGGCAGACAGGGGGCACGCCAGCCGGCACGCCCGCCGGTCTGATCGGTCTGATGGCCAGTGATGATCAGGGAGTGGAGCGTCCATGTTTCTGGTGGGTGATGCGTCGGAGTGGTTTCTGCCGATGCCGGTCAGTCTCGTCGTGGTGGGACTGGTGTTTGCAGTCTGGAAAAGGGCGGCTCCGCGTGCGAAGAAGCTGCGCCGGACCACGGGGCTGCTGGTGGCAGTGGCCTTCGTGGCGCTGTCCACGCCGGCCGTGATCAATCTGGGGGTGCAGTGGCTGGAAGGGCGTCCGATACCGGTGACGGCGCAGCTCGATGCGCTGGGGGCGCCACCGGCACCGCTGCTGCGGCTGTCGGCCTCCGAGCGGCTGGCGCTGGGCTATGACGAGCCGGATTTCGGCAACGTGGGCGACGGCGGCAATGTGCCGGGGCAGGTGCCGCTGGCTGCACCGCACGTGGTTCATGGAGGGCACGTGGACCCGGGGGGACAGGGGACGCCACCCGGCGCATTGGTCGGGGCGCCGGGGAGCACAGACCGGGGAAGTGCAGCCCGCCAGACGGGTGATGCGACCTCTTCGCGCACCGGTGCGGTTGCGCCGGGCGATGCGGCTGCAGGACATGCAGGCCAGCGTGCCGGGGATCGGGGCGCAGGTGGACACAAGGGGAAAAGGAGTGGCCCTGATGGCGTGGCCCGCCGTGCCGGCAAGGGGGCACACCATGGTGAGCGCACGAAGCAGGGCAATCGTGATGCCAGGGGCAATCGCCGTACCCGGGGGCAGAAACAGGTGGCAGACGCCCGCACCGGCCTGAAGGGTAGCGCTGCAGCGCGGACTGTGGCGGGCGCGAAGGGCGCCGGTACGAAAGGCGGAGCGGGCGGCAAAGGTGTCAGTACGAAAGATGCGCCCGGTACGCATGCTGCAGCAGGAGCGAATGGTGCAGCGGGTGCGAAAGGCGTAGCGGGTGCGAAAGGCGCAGCCGGTACGCGAATTGCCGCGGCCCAGGCGGCTGCCTCCCTGTCGCAGGCTGCAACCGCACCGGCCCGGGCGGGAGCCTGGGGCGCACTGGCTGCACGGGTGGAGCAGCCGGTGCCGGGGCTGAGCCTCAGTGGCGCGGTCATGGGCGCGCAGGAGGCGCTGGGTGATCTGGGGGCAGGGCCGGCTTCGGCCGTGGCCACCTTCACGCACATGCCCGACGTGAACGGCATGTGCATTCCGGCTGGCGATGTGGCGCTGGCCACGCAGGCGCTGCCCGCGAACGAGCCGCTACGGATCCAGGCGGTCATCGTGCCATCCAGCGGGGCGGAAGCGCCCAACGGCCGGCAGGCGCGGCTGGACCAGGGGGGCTACATGCGGTTGCGGGCCGGCATCGAGGCCTGGCGCCGGACCGGGGGGCTGCTGCTGCTGATGGGTGGTATTGCATCGGCACCGGAATATGCGCTGTCGTCCGACATGCGCCGTGTGGCGCTGGACATGGGCGTGCCGGACGAGGCCATTCGCGTGGTACCGATGAGCCGCACGACCTGGGAGGACATCCATGGTGCCGCCCGCATTCTGCGCGAAGAAGGACTCGACCCGAAAAAGGGCGTGCTGCTGGTGACCAGTGCATTGCACATGCACCGCTCGATGGCGGTGGCCCGTTCGGTGGGGATCGATCCGGTACCGCTGTGCAGCGATTACCGTCAGCTGGAGGCGCCCACCTGGGCCGCCTGGTTCCCGAACAACGGGGCACCGTGGAATGCACGTGCCATGCTGCACGAGCTGATGGGGGTGTGGTACTACCGGCTGCGGGGACGCGCTTGACTGTACTGACAGCGGGGAGCGCGTGACTGGGCTGACGTGACTTTCACGACGTGACCTTCGCCGGGGGGCAGTGTTCGACGCGGTCGGCCGGCATCCCGGCCTGTCTGTGTGCTGGCATGAAAATCGCCCGCTGCCGTTGATGAACGGGGCGGGCGATTTTCATGGTGGGTGCGCTGGTATACGAATGTGCCAGCGTTTGACATCAGCGTTTGGGGCTGTGCCATCCAGCTTCAGGCAGGATGGCATGGCTGCTCACAGTTGCGTCATTGGCTGGCGCTTGACGCAGGGACGGCGCCGGACGGAATTTCGACCAGATACGCATCCACGTCGTTGGTGCTCATGCTGTTCCAGTTGGAGTCGAACAGCATCCGGGTGAAATCGCGGTTGACGGTGCCGTTGGGGCGTGGCCAGGTGGTGTACAGGCTGCTGTCTTCGGTCCAGTCGTGGTGGTTGTTGGCAATGGACAGAACCGCTTTGGTGTCGATGTTCATCGCAAACAGCTTGCGGTGGAACCACCGGCGTTTGGCGTTGTCGCCCTTCAGGTTGTGCACGCCCTGGTCCTGTTCACCAAAGGTGGTGAGCAGAACCCAGCCCGGTCCGTTGCTGGCACGGCCGGAAATCTGCACACCGGTATCGGTGTTGTCGCCAAAGCCGGTTTCGAGCAGCGTGGTTTTATCGGACTTGCCCGAAGTCAGGTTGACGGTGTAGAGCGTGTGCGGAATGGAGAATACGTCAAAGCCCACATAAACGTCCTCTCCTTTGCTGTTGCGGGCTACGTCGGGGTACTTCATGTAGACGCTCCGGGCAATCTGCAGCCCCTGCGAGGCGACCGAGTCGCTGTAGGGGGTTGCAAAATTGCTCCGGTACGCCGTAATGCCATTCGGATACGGATACTGCGCCACGCAATGGCTGCCGCTGGGGCTGGTGGTCACGTATTCCGGTGAGGCAAGCGGGTTTTCCAGTTTGCCCAGCAGTTTGCCTTCCTTCAGGTTCCAGGTGAACAGGCCGAGGGTTTTCCAGCTGTCACCAATTTTCTGGTCGGCCATCAGGCACCAGGTATTGCCGTCGAAGGAGGGGGCGCCGCCCCGCATGCGGGCATGGGTTGCGGTGGGCCAGATTTTGCTGATTTCTGCACCGAAATCGGCCTTCAGCTCGGCGGCATCGGTACCGGAGGGCGACAGGTCGATGGTGAGCTTGAAGAGCTTCATGCCTTCACCGTCACCATTCATGTAGTAAAGCACGGTGGGGTCTTTGGGATCCCACTGCGGCTCGGCATCGCCGGAAATGCGCGTCAGTCTGCGGATGGCTTTACCGGTCTTCGGGCTGTAGATGTGCCATTCACCGTTGGGGGTACGCAGCAGGAAGGCGCTGTCGTTGGCGTTGAAGGCCTGCTGGGCATTGGGGGCCAGCCGGGTGCCGTCGCCTACGCGCAGGGGCTGCGCGGGGTGGTTGCCGGCGTTGTCGGTCAGGCGGGTGACGCAGCTGTGATAGGTGGGGTCTTCCGTGGCAACGCCCGTGGCCGGACGCGGGGTATCGGGCATGGCACCCACTGCCTGGCCTGCCGTCAGAGCGGTGAAGTTGGCCAGTGTGGTTTTGCACAGATCGCTCACTGACGCCTTGTTCACGACCGGGGGAGTGGCGGGAGGTGCAGGGACGTTTGGCGGTGCGACGGGGGTGTCGTTGCCACCCGCATTGCCGTTGCCACCATCATTGCTACCGCTACCGCTACCGCCGCCGCTACCGTTGTTACCGGCATTGCCGCCGTTGTCGGTGCCGCCCGGGTTGCTGCCGGTGTTGTTGCCGTTGTCTGGCTTTACGGGGCTGCCGGGTGAGCCGTTGCCCTTGTCCGGCCCAGCAGGGCTGTCAGATGAGCCGTTGCCCTTGTCCGGTCCAGCAGGGTTGTCAGACGAGCCACCGCTGCCGTCATGTCCTGCATGGCCGCCATTGCCGGGCGAACTGCCGTTGCCGTCCGGGGTACCATTTTCCGCACCCGCACCCGCACCCGCACCCGCACCCGCACCCGCACCCGAGCCTGTGCCTGTGCCTGTGCCTGTGCCTGTGCCTGTGTTCGTGCCATTTCCTCCGGCATGGCCGTTTCCGGTTTCATCCGCGTTTTTTCCGCCACCCTGGCCGTCTTGACCGTCCTTGTCGGCGTTGTCGTCCTTGCCGGCGCTACCCCTGGGATCCGAATTGCCGGTGCCGTTCTTCTGGTCCCCAGTGTCGCCGCCGCCGGTCTGGTTGCCGCCGCCGGTGCCACCACCGTTGCCGCCGTCATTGCCTGTGCCTGGCTGGCTGGGCTGGCCAGGCTGGCCTGACTGACCCGGATTGACGGCCACCGGCGGTGTGGTGCCTTTGCTGGCGCCCTGCCCGTCAGGAACGCTGCTGCCGGAGCCGCCGCCACCGCAGGCCGACAGGCACAGGGTCAGCAGGACGGCCGTGGCCGACAGGACACCGGGCATGCGCGAGGCATGATGTTCGGCCGGTCTGAATGTGCGGGGAGAGGGGATGGATGTCATGTCAGATGGCGTGGCAGGGAAATGGTTCCCGGGCGTTGCTGCGGGCGGGGCGGGTACGTGATCCGTGTTGCGTGTGTTGTGCGCCCCGTGTGTTCCGTGCGGCTTCGGCCCGGACGAAAACGTCGGGACTATGGCCACGAACGGGAAGGGGAGAAAGTGCCGGGCGACGGCTGGCACGTATTTTGCAACGGATGGTCAGTGCGGAGAAGGTGAACGGAGCGACCGGGAACGGAAAAAAAGAAAGGGCTGCCGGCCTCTTCCTGACCGGTGCCTGTTGCGCCGGTCAGGGTGCCCTGCAGCCCTGGGGGACCTCCACAAAATTCTGCAGAGGCTCCCTGGAGCGCATCAGGAACCTGCAGGTCCATGATGCGCCCTGAAAATGCGCCTGGGGTTCCGGTGACCGGAAACCGTCAGGGTGCATCAGGGATCTGTCGATCCCATTGTTCGGCGTGGATCAGCGTTTGTCCAGCGCCGTTGGTTTGATGGCAACCATGAACACTTCCATGTCGCGGGTACTGCTGCCATTCCAGGTGGAATTGAACAGCATGCGCGTGAAGTCGCGGTTGGTGGTGGCGTGCGGTTCATCCTCGTAGCGATAGACGTTGGCCTGCACGCTGGCAATGGCCCGGATGTCCGGGTTGGCGTTCAGGCTGACGGCAAACATGCGACGGTGCGGCCATTTCAGGTTGGTCAGGCGCTGCGCCGGGGCCGGCCCGAAATGTTCGCCATAGGTGGACATCAGCACCCAGCCGGGCTTGGCGTAGGCCTTGCCGGAAACGTGGAAGGCCATGGCGGTCCGGTCGATGTAGGAGTTGAACAGCGGGGTGCGCTTGCCGTCCTCGAGGTTGACCATGAAGACCTCACCCTTGTCGCTCTGGTAGTCGAGCGATACATACACGTCCTGCATCAGCTTGTTAAAGGCAATGTCGGAGTGCTCCGATTTGCTGTGCAGCTGCAGGAACTGGCCACTGACCCTGCTGTTGTAGGGTGCCTTGAAGGTGCGGTTGTAGGCACGGGTACCGGCAGTGGTGTCGTGCGAGACGGTGCAGTAGCGGCCGGAGGGGGTCATGCTGACGTGGTCGGGGGCATCGTTCATGGCCAGGTGGCCGACGATGCGGTGCTGGTCCAGATCCCACGTGAACACGCCGCGCATGGGCTGGCTGCTGCTGTTGGCATAGTGACGGGCCATGAAGCACCAGTAGCGGCCGTCGGCCGAGGGCGAGCCTTCGGCCTTGGTGTAGGCCATGTCGGCGTCGGGCCAGATGCGGCGGATCTGTGCGCCCATGTCGGCCACCGTGGTGACGGTGTGGGTGCTCAGGTCCAGGCGGTAGATGCGCATGCCCACGCCGTTGGTGGGAATGAAGTAGAGCACGTTGGGGTTGGTCGGGTGCCAGAAGGGTTCGGCGTCACCGGCCAGACGGTCGGCGGTACCCTGCAGGTTGCTCAGCACTTCGATCTGGCGGCCGCTGCGGGCATCGTACAGAATCCAGAAGCCCTGGGTGTTGTTGAGCAGGAAGCGGCTGCTGTCGGCGTTGAAGGCCTGGCGGCGCGAGTAGTCGTTGCGCTGGATGACCGAATCACCCTGGGCGCGGTTGTTGGTGATGCGCACAACGCAGCTGCGGTGCAGGCTGTCGAGGGTGGGCATCAGGTACGACGGGCGGGCGGTGGCCTGCACCTGCGCGGCCGAGGTGGCCGGAAGCATGGCGCTGGTGGCGGCCAGCATGGTGTCGCAGGGGCTGCCGGCGGTGGCAATGGCCGGCAGGGCCTTGGTCTGAAGATGGCCCGACACTGGTGCCGCGGCACTTTCCGTGTCTGCCGTAGCCAGGGTAGACGGCGCCAGCGATGTGTCCTCGCCGGCCGTGGTGCTTTCGGCGGGGGAGACGGCCTTGCTGCTGGTGCTGCTCTGGCTGGCAGCATCACTGCCGCTGCCGCCATCGCCGCAGGCAGCCAGCGACAGCACGGCGGTCAGGGAGGCAAGTGCCAGCCAGCCGGGGCGGCGACGGCTGCGCACGGTGGCTTTGGGGGCGCGCAGTGTGCTGGCCCGTGTCGGGGTGTGGGTCACGGTGACGGAGGTGGTGATGGTGGTTTCTGCGGTGTCGGCCGCCATGGCGGTGATGGTGGCGGAAGCTGCGGTGGCCGGGCGCGACGCGTCGCGGCACAGGGCGCCGGCGGCGCGCTGCTCGAGGTTTTGCGATTGCATGGTCAAGGAGGCTGAGGGAGGTAAATCAGGCGATCCCGGGAGGCCTCCGGGGACGGTTCTCTGGACAGGCCAGCAAGACACCCTGGGCGCGGGGGCATGATGGGCCTTGGGTAAATATTCCTGAAACCGTTCGGGGGCACTCCGTATCAGCAGCACCCTGCGTGGCGCCATGGCGGCGCGTGGAATCGCGGTTGAGTTACGTAACTACGATAAAGTTTACACATGATTCAGCAGATGTATTTGTCTGTTATGTAATTGTTTCGTATACGGTGTGTATATGGCGAAGCTTTGCGCCGTCAAGATAAAGATTGCACAAACGCGAAATATTGTCTCTTTTTGCACACATGATTGACGGTTTTGTGTTGTATGAACAACAGAAAACACCCCAAAACCATGGGCAAGGCGCCAGGAGAAAGGGCCCGCAGCTGTGCCGGCGTGTGCCCAGTAATGTAAATTGTATGTTACAAACAGGGGCCTGTGCCCATGGCGGTTCGGGATGCCTGGAGGGAGCGCACCGGTGACGGCTTGAGTCAGGACTGCTGGTCCAGTGCGTCGGGCGGTACGGCCACCATGAACACTTCCATGTCGTTCACGCTGCCGCCGTCCCAGGTGGAGTTGAACAGCATGCGGGTGAAGTCGCGGTTGACGGTGCCGTGCGGCTCGTCTTCGTACTGGTAGACGTTGGGGTGAATGGCTGCAATGGACCGGATCCGGGGCTGCTCGTCCAGGCTGACGGCGAACATCTTGCGGTGCGGCCACTGGCGCTGCGCCGGGGGCAGGGCGCTGTCCATGGCATCGGCGTGGTATTCACCATAGGTTGTGATGAGCGCCCAGCCGGGTTTGGCGTAGGCCTTGCCCGAGACGTGGATGGAAAATGCGGTGCGGTCCAGATAGGAGGGGAACAGCGTGGTGTGCCTGTCCGTGTCGAGGTTGTGCATGAACACGTCGCCGGTATTGCTCTGGTAGTCGATGGCGACGTAGACATCCTGCAGTTGCCGGTTGAAAGCGATGTCGGAGTGTTCGGAGTTTTCGTGCAGCTGGAGGTAGCCGGCGGTGATCTGCTCGTTGTAGGGGGCGCTGAAGGTGCGGTTGTAGGCGCGGGTACCGGGGCCGGAGGCCTTCTCGTGGGAGACCACGCAGTAGCGGCCGCTGGGGCTCATGCTGACGTGGTCGGGGGCGCTGTCCATGGCCAGGGTGCCGACCAGGCGGTTTTCCTGCAGGTCCCACGTGAACACGCCGCGCATGGGCTGGCTGCCGGTGTCGTCGTAATGGCGGGCCATCAGGCACCAGTAGCGGCCGTCGGCCGAGGGCGAGCCTTCGGCCTTGGTGTAGGCCATGTCGGCATCGGGCCAGACCTGGCGGATCTGCGGACCCATGTCGGCCACGGTGGTGACGGTACGGGTGCCCAGGTCGAGCTGGAAAATCTGCATGCCCAGGCCGTTGGTGGGCAGGAAGTACAGGCGGTTCGGGTCGGTGGGGTGCCAGAAGGGTTCGGCGTCGCCGGCCAGCCGTGTGGCGTCGCCGGTGAGGTTGTCGAGCACCTGCAGCGGTTGGCCCGTGCGGGCATCGAACACGTGCCAGAAGCCGGCCGTGTCTTCGAGCAGGAAGCGGCTGCTGTCGGTGTTGAAGGCCTGGCGGCGGGAATAGTCGTTGCGCAGGTAGGGTGTCTGTTCCGTCTGCTGGCGGGCCTGGTTGTCGGTCACGCGCACGACGCAGCTGCGGAAGGCGGGATCCTGCGTGGGAACCAGATAGTCTGGACGCGGGCTATCGGGTATGGGCGTGATTGCCGTGCCGGCAACGAGCGGGTTGACGCCGGGCAGGATGGCGTCGCAGAGCTGCGGGCCGCCGGCCTGCGAGGGGGGCGTGGTGCCCGGGCTGGTGCCGGGGGCGGGCAGGTTCTGTTCGGGGGTGAGCGGGCTGGTGCCATGACCGGCGCTTCCACCACAGGCCGCAAGGCCGATACCCAGGGCAAGAAAGAGCGCCGTGCGCGTGACGGGACGCTTGTGACCAAGCGAAAGGATGCGGAAACTGGACATCATCGGGGGCGCCAGAAAGCCAGTGGGTCGGGGAACGGATCAGACCACCACTCGCTGTGCATCCGTTCTGTGCACTATGACAGCTTACGCCTCACATGACCGTCATGGCGGGGTGAGGGTCTTCTGTATATCAGAAAATGTGAAATGTTTCATGTGGGGGCTGGAAATTACCTTCGCGAGCGCGAGCGCGAGGGTGAGGGCGGCGCATCTCGGGGCAGCAGGAGCGCACGCAGAGGCTGTTGTCTTTACGGGCGCGGTGCAGTTCCAGCAGGATGCCAGCTCGCTCTTCGGGGCTCGGGTGGGTGAAGGAAAGAAAAGGGCCGGTGGTTCTCCGTGAATCCACCGGCCCGGTTGGGTTGCCGAAAATTATCTGGTCATTCAGGTGTTTACTTGTCGAGCGCCCCCTTGTTCAGGCCGATCATGTAGGTTTCGATGTCTTTCAGCTGCGGGCTGTTGAGGTTGGTGTTGAACAGCACGCGGGTGAAGTCGCGGTTGACGGTGGCCTGCGGTTCGGCCCAGTAGGCGTCCTCGGCCCATTCGGAGCGGGCGGTGCTGTCGGCGTGGGCCAGCGGACGGATCTGCGGGTTTGCTTCCAGGCTCACGGCAAACACCTTGCGGTGGAACCACTGCTGCAGGCTGGTGTTGCGGATGCTGGCACTGGGGTTGCTGGCATTGTGCTCGGCGTAGGTGGACACCAGTACCCAGCCCGGGTTGTCGTAGGCCTTGCCGGAGATGTGCAGCGCGGTGGCCGTGCCGGCCCCGTAGGTCGGGAACAGGCTGGTACGCTTGCCGCTTTTCAGGTTGACCATGAATACGTCGCCGGTGCTGGACTGGTAGTCCACCGCCACGTACACGTCCTCACCCTGTTTGTTCAGGGCCAGGTCCGAGTGTTCGGATTCGGTGTGCAGCTGCACGTAGGGCTGCGACGAGACGGCCGGGTTGTGCGGGCTGGTGAAGTCGCGGGTGTAGGCGCGGGTGCCCATGCCGTTGTAGGCCCACGAAACCACGCAGTAATTGCCGGAGGGGCTCATGCTGACATGGTCCGGACGCGAATCCAGGTTCATGTGACCGATGATGCGGTCTTCCTTCATGTCCCAGGTGACCACACCCACGCCTTGCCAGTCGGTGTTGTCCACCATCAGGCACCAGTAGCGGCCATCCTTCGACGGGGCACCTTCGGATTTTGTCCAGGCGGTGGCGGCATTGGGCCAGAAGCTTTTCAGGCGCGCACCCAGGTCACCCACCACGCGACGCTGGTCGCTGGCCACGTTCAGCTCGTTGATGGTCATGCCCAGGCCATTGTTGGGCACGAAGTACAGGATGTTCGGGTTGGTGGGGTGCCATTGCGGTTCGGCATCGCCGGCTGGACCGTTCAGCACTTTTTCGTATTTGGCCGTGTGGGCGTCGTACAGGTGCCAGTAGCCGTCGGAGGCGTACATCAGGAACTTGCTGCTGTCGGCGTTGAAGGCCTGACGGCGCGAGTAATCACTGCGGTGGCGTTTTTCGCTGGCACTGTTCTGGCCGTTGTGGGTGACGCGCACCTGGCAGGTGTTGTAAACCGGTTCCTGCGCAGCCACGCCGGTGGCTGGAATGCTGCGGTCGGGAACCTGGGCGGTTTCCTGGCCTTTTTTCAGCGGCAGGTTGCGCGACAGTACCGGGGCGCAGATGTCCTGGCTGGCCGACGTGGCACGGAAATCGCTGTGGCCGTTGTTCGAGGCGCTGCCGTTTTGGGAGACGGGTGTGCCGCTGCGGTCCTGCTGGCTGCCGGTATGGCTACTGCCCGAACTGCCGTTGTTGGCTGAATCATGGCTGCTGCCAGAATTGCTGCCGTTGCCGTTGCCGTTGCCGTTGCCGTTGCCGCCGCCGTTGCTGTTGCCGCTGGCCGATGAACCCTGGGATCCCGTGCCCGGAACCAGCAGGTTGCCGGTCTTGTTCGCGCCGTTGCCCGATGCGCTGCTGCCCTGCTGGCCATGGCTGGTCGCGGGGGCAACCGGCTGGGGTGTGGGCTGGGCAACGGGCTGCACCTGGGCGGCCACGATCTTCACGGCGGGGGCAGACAGGTAGACCTCGTCACCATCGACCCCGATGATTTTCTCGGTGTAGACGATGGTGGCGCCCACGTCGGCATCGGTGGGCGTGTACTCGGCCCCGCCGGTCAGCACCTGGCCATTTTTCAGCCAGTAATTGATGTGCAGGTGGCCCCACTGGTAAACGCCGGTTTTGCCCACCAGTTTCTGGCCCTGCATGGCCGTGTTGTTGACCGCGCTGGTGCTGGGCTGCTGGTGAATGGAGGGGTAACGCGCACCCACCACCTGTGCCTGCTGCGACTGTACCGTGATGGTCTGGCCGCTGGCCGGGTTGCGGATGGTTTCGACGTAGGACAGTTTCTGGCCCACGTCATCCTTGCCGGGGATGTAGCTGTCCAGCGTGGCATTGGCGATGGGCTGGCCATTGCGCAGCCATTGGCGCTGCGTGACCTGACCGTGCTGGTAGGTGCCCGGCGTGGCCTTGACGGCTACGCCGGCACGGATGCGGGTGTTGCCGCCGGCAATCAGCGGGGTGCGGCTGGCTACCGGCGGCTGGCTGGCGGCTGCCTTCTGGCTGGCGCTTTGCGCGCTTTCCGTACGGCCGCCCTGGCTGCCCGTCTGCGCAGGGGTTTGGCTGCTGGCCTGCGTGGTGGTCTGGCTGCTGCCGGTGCTGGCGGCGGGTGTGCTGCCCGGGGTGGCCGTGGCAGCCACCACCTTCACCGGGGCGCTGTAGGCCCAGGTTTCTTCGCCGGTGCTGGGGTTGCGGACTTTTTCGCGGTAGACCAGCGTCTTGCCGATGTCGGCTTCGGTAGGGGTGTAGGTGGCCTGGCGGCCGTTGGGGATGTCCACGCCGTCACGCGTGCGGAAGCCGGCAACGGGTTTGCCATTCTTGTACAGGCCCACCATGCGGGTGATGGGGGTGCCCACGCGCACGATCTGGCCGGCGGGACCGAAGGCGGGGGCGCGGACGATGATCGGTGCCGTGGTGGTCTTGCCCTGGGTCGCCTTGGTCTGGATGTTCCGGGCGGCTGCGACGTTTTCCGTGCTGCCGGTTTCGGGGAACCAGATGTCGTCCTCGGGCATGACGGGGATGATCTCGCCCGTGGTGCCTGAAGGCACCTCCATACCGTTGCCTGTAGCAAGGGCGGGTGAGCTGGCGCTGCCACTTTGCTGGGCCTGGCTGCCCCGGTGGGTGTCGGCCACAGCCGCATCGTGGCCGTCCGCCAGCTGGGCTGCTGCCGTGTAGGCGGCCGTGCCCGTAGCGTTGCTGCCGTCAGGGATGCTGTCGGCTGTGTCGGGTTCGTTGGGTGTGCCCGAATCGCCGGCCAGCAGGCCGCCCAGGTCGCCATGGGCGGCGATCATGGTGCCGCCCGATACCGGGCTGGGGGCTGAACCGGTCTGGCTGTCTGCACCGCCGCCGCCGCAGGCGGCCAGCAGGCTGGCGCTGAGCACCAGGGCGCCAAGGGTCAGGCTGCGCGGCACGGCGTGGGCCGGCTGGCGCAGGGAGACAGAGGAGGTGATGCTGGTGCTGTCTGCCAGGGGCAGGAGGGATGCGGTGTGGCCAGAAGGGACGTGTGCCGGTCGGGCAGCAGTCCGCGAGGCCAGGGGGAGGTTCTTCATGATCCAGCGTGGGCGTGTCGGTGGGCTGCACGGCGGGCCGGTGCAGGCCATCGGAAACGCCGTGCCGTTCATGGACCGTCCGGAATCCTCGGGCCGGAACAGGCTGCAGCGGGCTGCAGTCTGGCCGGGAGGCTCCCAGGGCGATGTCGTGAAAAAGTCACGCGCATTCTGGGCAGGATGTGGTGTTTGTGAAACGCTGGAAGGATGGGTGGCTGCTCGGCAGGGACAGGGGGGCGGTCCGGCCGATGGGCGGGACGAGTGGCCGGTTGGCAGGGATCAGGGGGCTGACAGCCGACCGGCGGATGAATGGGGACAAGTGTCTGGTCAGACGAGAGACTTCAGTGTCATCATCATGCTGCCCAGGGCGATCAACATCAGCAGGACCCCCGAAATCCTGAGCATTACCTGATGCATGCTGGGTTTTAGCAGGCGGCTGACCATATGGGAAACCAGCATCAGCGTCGCAAAGTCCAGAATGATCCACAGGGCCGTCAGCACGACAAGGCTCTGGCTGTACTCGGGCGTGACATTGATGAACTGGGGAAAGAACGAGGCGAAGAAAATGATGTCCTTCGGGTTCGAGATGGCCATGGCAAAGCCCTTGATAAACCCGCCGGTACGCAGGTTCTGCAGAGCTTGTGATTCGTCATGCACGTCGCGTGCTGCGCGGAGCATATCCCAGCCCAGCCAGCCCACATAGCACCCCCCAGCAAGTTTTAGCAGGTCAAATGCCGTTTCATTGACCGAAAAGATGCCTTTGAGTACCAGTGCGGACAAGGCGATGAGAACCAGCGATGCTGCATTCGTGCCGAAGATGGTACGAAGTGCCTGCCGGGGGCCTCCTGCCAGCCGTGCGCCTGTAACCAGCAGCATGACGGGACCGGGAAGGGCAATCATGGTCACGACCGAGGCTACATAAATGGCGGTAATACCGTAGTCAATCTGCATGCCGTTGTTTCCTTGAGTGACTTACGTGGCTGAATGGGCAGCGGTCTGGCCTCCTCATTCCTTTTTCTTCCAGCTGATATTGCTTCCATTCCTTGTTGGATTTCTTCGCCGTAGAAACCGAGTTCTGGTGGGACGAAACCGTTATTGTACTTCTCCAGACGTCTTCGTATATTTTCTCGCAATAGCCGACCTTGCCTGGTATTCAGGCTTGCCACTGCATCAAAATTCTCTCGTGGATTGATCACGAGTGTCATGAAGTCACAAAGATTGCGATTCCTCAGGCGTTTGTGCTCTCCGGAGCTCATGTTTATAAAAAGCTGAACACCATTAAAGCAAAAACACCATGCTGGATTATCTGGGTCGTCAGGAATCTCATCAGGCCATTTTTCGGGGTCGTGAATGTGAATCCATTCCAGAGCGTTCCATGCGATGGTATATCTTTCGGATCTTGCAAATTGTCCTGTGTCGCAAAAAAATACAACCAACGGGCATAGGATGCGATTGTCGATGGGGGTTGACTTTGTGAAATTGGTGTATTCGATCATTCCACGAAGGAGGTTCGAAAAATCATTGGGCTCCTTGACGAAAAGAAATAGTGTACTTCCTTTTGCCCAGGATTTCTGTCCAAATGGACATGGAAAATTTTTGTCTGAAATCGTGTGGGCAAATTGAGCGAATGCTTTTTGCATCCAGGCTTCAAGTTCCTTTTGTCGAGTTTCGACAAGTAATCTGTTTTGAAGAACACATTCTTTGCCATGCTTTATCAGTGAGGTGCGGTACTCTTCCTATGTTTTCATTTGGCATCTCCTCCGTTTGGTTTTTATCCGAACGTGTTTCTATGTTAACAAAATTATTACGCGTTTCGTCGATGTTAGGGAATATCCTGATTCTACGCATGCCTTATAGGTCAGAATTGGTGTCCGATGGATATACGTTCATAACCCGAGGGCGAAACAGAACGAGGAACGTGACCAGATATGCAAAGGCATTCAAGGATAGAGGTAGCCCGGCTGCTGCCACCGGGGAGCGTTTCGGTGGATTTGGTGTCGCAGGAACCGCACATCTCGGTGGCGACGCTGGAGCGCTGGCGTGCCGCTGCATCGGAGGCACCCAGGAAGGCCGACAAGGGCTGGCTGTGGACTTTCGTACCCGGCGCGAAAGAGGGTAACTGGGCGGTGGCCTACCACTTTGGCGACAACCGGACCTGCGAGAAGTCCCGGGCTTGCTGGATGATTGGAGGAGCGTCCTGGTCTGCGATGACTTCGGCGGTTACCAGAAGGGATTCCGGCAGGGAGGTGGGCTGCACGGCGGGCCGGTGCAGGCCATCGGAAACGCCGTGCCGTTCATGGACCGTCCGGAATCCTCGGGCCGGAACAGGCTGCAGCGGGCTGCAGTCTGGCCGGGAGGCTCCCAGGGCGATGTCGTGAAAAAGTCACGCGCATTCTGGGCAGGATGTGGTGTTTGTGAAACGCTGGGAGGACAAGTGGCCGGTCAGCAGGGATCAGGGGGGCTGGCAGCCGACCGGCGGATGAGTGGGGTCTGTCGTTGTGGACAACTCGCAAGTTCAAGTGGCATCGGGGCTATTCGCCGACGTGCCGCTCACTGGTATCGCGAGCAGGATTTCGAGAGTGTTTGCTCATGTGCCTTTACTATGCGGAAGGGCTTCGATGGAAAGAGCTGGATTATCGGAAAGGTTCACGTCCAGTTTCGTGAGTCCCCACCGATGGGGAGGCTCTCCCGGGCGGCTCGATTCCGACCTCCTTACCACATTCCCACTACTTCTCCCCGCTGTTCCCGCTTGCCCAGCCTTGCCGCCATCGATGCGCCCAGCACCAGTGTGCGCATCATCCGTTCCGACGCCTCGACCAGTAGCCTTTCTCCTTCGGAGATGGCCTGGTCCAGACTCATCGGGATGGGCACGATGGAGGCGATTGCGTCGATACCAATGTCGTATACATCCTGTGCGCCCTTGCCCAGGGTGCCGGCCAGAGCTACGACTGGGACGCCCAGATTGCCGGCACGGGTAGCGATTTCGGCAGGCACCTTTCCATGCGGGGTCTGAAAATCCAGGGCACCCTCGGCGGTGATTACCAGGTCGGCGTCGGCCAGCAGACGATTCAGGTCGAAGCCGGCCAGACCCGAGTCGAGCAGGGCGGTAAAGCGTGACACCAGCTGGGCGCCCACGGCGGCAAGGCCGGCGCCCAGGCCACCGGAGGCGCCCGTGCCGGCGCCATGGGCAAAGTCTGTGCCCTGCGCACTGGGCAGGCAGTGTCGGGAGAGCAGCCGTGCCCAGTGTTCGAAGCCATGTGCCAGTTGTTCCACCTGTTCGGGGGTGGCGCCTTTTTGTGGGCCGAAAACGCGGGCCACGCCGCGTTCGCCGGTAAGGATGTTGTGGGTGTTCAGGGCCATCACCAATTTGACTCGACCCTCGCGCAAGGCAGGATGCACACCGCTCATGTCGATATGGACCGCGTCGCCCAGATATTGGCCGCCTTGACCGAGTGGATGTCCCTGGGCATCGGTGATGTCCACGCCCAAGGCCTGCAGGGCACCCAGCCCGCCATCGCTGGTGCCGGAGTCACCGCAGCCGATCAGGATGGTGTGGATGTCTTCGTCCAGTGCAGCGGCTATTAGTTGGCCCACGCCGCGGGTGGTGGTGAGGGTCGGGTCACGCTGGTCGCGGGGTACCAGGCGCAGGCCGGCCGCAGCGGCCATTTCCACGACAGCCACGCCCTTGGCGTTGCCACCGAGCAGCGCATAGTGCGAGGCTACTGGCTGACCGACCGGGCCGGTGACCGTATGGTGAATCAGACGTCCGCCGGTGGATTCGGCCAGCATGGCAGCGGTACCTTCGCCACCATCAGGAATGGGTAGAGCCTTGATGTGGGCACCGGGAATGGCACGTCGCACACCGGCGGCAATGGCGCGGGCCACGATGCAGGCATCCAGCGATTCCTTGAAACCGGCCGGCGCAATCAGAATGTGTTGGGGAATGGTGGTGGTGATCATGGTGAAGATCCCTTGTTTGAGCTGATTTGAATGGGTTCTGTTTTGTTCAGGATCGGGGCGCCATCCATGGCATGCCCATCAGCGGCCAGATGATGAACGAGAAAAGCAGTACCAGCAGTGCGCTGATCGGCGCCAGCCAGATTGCCAGACGCAGGATGTCGCGGGCGTTGTAGGTGGGTGCGTCGTCCACCTGGGCGAACATCGCCATAGGTTTGGCCGAGCTGCTCATGGTGTGGCAGAAGCCTGCAGCAGCCGTCGAGGCAAAGGCTGCAGCTACGGCTGATACACCCACCTGCGGTGCCATCGAGACCACCAGTGGAATCAGCACGGCCGAACGGGCCGAACGTGACTGGATGATCAGATGGGCGGCAGTGGAGATCAGTACGATCACCACGATGAACAACATGGCAGCAGTCTGACCGGCTTCGCGGATCGGGCCGAGCATGCCTTCGGCGGCCCAGCGTGCGGCTCCGGAGCGAACGAGTGCGCCCCCCATGGCCAGCGTGGTGGCCATGAAGATCATCAACGACCAGGGTACCGATTTGAGCGCCTTGCCCAGTTTCACCACCCCCAGCGATTCGCTGCACATGGCCAAACCACCGCCCAAGGCGATCACGGCTGGGTGCACACCGTGCAGGGGCTCGGCACACCAGAGTGCTACGACACCGCAGACCAGGGCGGCAGCCCGGGTCTGGGCAGCGGTGAGCCGGCCGGTGATGGGAATGCTGGTGTGAGCCTGCAGATCGCTGGTGGAGATGTCCAGCGTTTGTTCGCGTTCCTCTGGTGTGGTGAACAGCAACAGAATCAGTTCGATGCAAACGAACGAGGCTACAAGGGCCAGTGGCAGGCCGTAGATCATCCAGGTAGCGAAGGAAAAGGCCGGGTAGCCACTGGTGGCGAGGATTTGGCTGGTGATCAGATGGGCGCCGGCTCCCAGGTAGGAGGCCACGGCAGTGAGCAGGATCACTGAGGGGAAGGCCAGTGCCAGTGCCAAGACCAACCGGGGGCGGCTGCGCAGCACCGAGGCCAGTGCCAGAAACACCGGCATGGCCAAGGCTGCACGACCGGAAGTGGCGGGGACGGTGAAGGCGGTGGCCAGCAGAGCGGCGCTGCTCAGGTGAAGCAGTTGCCGGGGGGTTCGGGCGCCAGTGATGATGAAGGAGGCAGCTCGTGTGGCCAGCCCGGAGTGGGTGATGCCGGCCGAAATCATGAAGGAGCCAATCAACAGCCAGATGGTGTCATCGCCCAACGACTCGAACAGTGTATCTTCGGGCAGGATGCCCAGTACTACCAGCAGCAGCGTGGCACCCAAGGCAACGTAGGTATCATCGATGGCAGTAAAAATCCAGAACCACACGGCAATGGCGAAGATCGACAAGGTCACCGCACCGTGGGGACTCAGGCCAGCCGGGTTGTCCACAGGCGTTTCCAGCGACAGGCTGATCCACCAGCCGACGAGCCCAGCCACCAGGGTGGCGGTCAGCAGGGCGATCAGGTGCCGGGTGGATATCTCCCGGATGCGCAGGGCGCTGCTGACGGTATCCTGGTCGGTTTGCCGGGGTAGATTCAGTGACGAGGTGGTGCGATGGAACACGGTGTCGGTTGAAGCTTGTGTCACGGCCCCGTACTGCCTGCACGATGCAGTACGCGTGCCCTGCGACCAGATGCCATCATGTGCATCCGACGTGTCCTGTGATTGTGATGCGTGGGACGTGCTATCGGACGCCGCATGCGATACCCTGGATGAGGTCGGAAGTGTCTGTCGCATGCTCATTTCTCCCGACTCATGGCCTGACCGATGGTCAGTGTGCCAAGGTCCTGTTCGCCGGCTTCGCCGGGGACTTTGGAGGGGGGGGCCGGTGGCGGAGTCAGTGGAATGTCCATGCCGAAACGGGTGCCGTCGGCAATACTGGATGCCACCCAGGCGTAACCACCATGAGCGTGGGCCAGTGCGGTGACAATGGCCAGCCCCATGCCCATCCGTGGCTGTTCGTCGCCATTGTTCTGGTCGAGGTCCGTGTCGGTGCATTCGTGGCGCAGACGGGAGGGTGTCTCGAACATGGCACGAGCCTGATCGGCGCTCAATAATTCCCCCTGATTGCCGATCCACAGGCTGGCCATTGGCTCTCCATTGGTGGTCTCCTGTGCAGTCCCATACGGGATGTCACGATTGTCCCGGTTACCGTCTTCATGTGCCGGGTTTTTGCTGCCTGACTCATTACTCACGGCTGTTCGTACTGCGCTGCCGATCTGGATGGCGTCACCGTCACGGGTGTGGGCAAGTGCGTTGAAGGCCAAGTGTTGCATGCCTTGCAGAACGCGCGTCCGGTCAAGCGACACGTTGACATCGTCATCCGCGGTCTGAACCTGCCACTTGCGTGTCGGGAATTCATGCTGAAACTGCTGGGCCAGTTGGCGGATGAAGGAGCCGAGTTTGGTGGTACGGCGCTGCAGGAAGTCCGACCGACCGCTATCGAGCAGGAGACGCAGATCGTCGCGCAACCGTCGAAGCCGCTGGTTCAGGGATATTCGCCAGGCTGCGGCCTGTACCGGATCGGAGGGAGGCTCAGCGAAGGCGCCAGCGATGGTGCTGATCTGATTAAGGGCTTCGGACAGCACATGGCGTTGACTGGCGTGGGCGGTACCGATGCGGTCCAGCATGTGGTTGATGGCTCGCGCCAGATAGCTCAGTTCGTCACTGCCGCTCTCGGGCAGGCGGCTGTTCAGATCGAAGGGACCGATTCGGTGCGAGATGACGGAAAAGCGCCGGATGGGTGCGAGAATCCGGCCGGCTGCCACCCAGGCGATCATGGCTGTGAGCAGCACGCCGCCGATCATGATGCCCAGCAGCACCATCATGTCGCGGTGCTCGGCCTGAATCTTCCCTTGTACGAACTCGGCTACCAGCAATACACCTTCCTCGCCCCGATGATTGACCACGGCAGTCTTGCCCCACCGCAGTTCACCCTGCGGCGTTTGGGTCACGCCGGCACTGGCCGGATCGGTGATCAATTTGTTGAGCCGTGCCCGGTCTCCGGCCAGACGTTCGCCCGCGTCATGCGGGGCATTGTCGATGAACATCACGTCGGTAGGCGTGACGGCAATGAAGGCCTCACCCCAGTCGGGAGTCTGCCGTTCCATGTAGCGCTCCATCAGCCGGGTGAGTGAGTTGAAGTGATGACGGGTGCGATGGTCGATGGCCACGCTGGCAAACGTGCGGAATTCGCTGATTTCCTGTTCGATGGCGCGGTTGGCCTCAACCAGTACCTGCCTCTGGAAAATAGAGTGGGCGGTCAGGATGATGGATAACACGATCAGCGCAGTGGTCAGCATGATCCAGCCGACGATGCGCCAGCGCAGCGTCGTGGGCATGATCAGTGTGAGGTCATGGGTGTCACGTATAGCGTTCATGAAGAAGAGGCCCCTGATCGGGTTGCATTCTGTTTGCCGTTGGCACTCCTGCCATCGCCGGCGGCTTTGTCGTTACCAGTTTCTTCGCTGGCACCTGGTGGGTTGTCAGATGCCTGTCCTTCCTGCTCTTCCAGCGGGATTCGTTCGATGGCGCGAGGCAGATAGCCATCGGGAGTTCTGGGGCGCGCGGGTGAATCTGTATGGCCGGAGTCGTCCGGATCTTTTGTCGAGGATTTATTTTCGTGGGCCATTCTGACCGAGATAGGTTTGTCGGGTAATTCAGGTGGTGCCACAGTTTCTGCAAGACGCTGGGCCAGCAATGTGATCAGAATGGGCAGGGACAGAAAAAGAAAGATGATGGAGAGGCGGGAGAACATCGGATTTAGTTTTTGAAAACAGGTTTCGATAATCCTATCCCGGCAAGAGCCCTTATGTATCAGTTTGGTAACTCGTCTCTTTTATCCCGGCCGATGCCCATGTTTTGTTCATGAATCGTTCATTGCCCATTATCTGCAGACTGTGATTAATGGAAGAGATGTGTTGTGGCTGGATTTTTCGCCGGCTGCTGTCTGACTTTCTGACGATACTGAATTTTCAGTGGATAGGGGTATTAAATTAACAAATTAATAAATAACATATGCAGCGATACTCATCAGTGTTGATGTCGTGTTTTCAATATGTGTTGGTTTATGTACAATAATGTGTTGATTCATGAGAAAGTCTTTGACTTCAACATTTCATTACAAATGAATGTATTTGTTACTTTAATGCAGTGCTGTTATTTGTCTTTCAATTACCCACGCCTTGTTAGGTAAGCTTCACGCTGAAGACGATGTCCGTCAATTTGGCGATCCCCCGCCAGATCACCCACAGGGAGCGGAGCGGTATAGGAGGTAACGAATGGACTGAAGCATCCCTTGAAAAGGCCCCAACAGGGGGGCAGCGGGTCATGCGGGCTGCAACGTGAGTGAACACCGAGCAGATCTCGAAACTGCAGATGTGGATGCCGACTCGCCATAACAACGAGGAAGGCCGCTGACGATACGCAAGTGAGCGTGATGAGCCCGTGCCGCATCCACCGCGGGGTAGTGGTGGCAGCACGCATGACGAAAGAACAATCGTGCAACAAGGGAAGTCCACGACAGTGCCGGACTGGCGGTTCAGCAACGCCGACCCCATGAGGGGTGGAGGCGGCTGTCGTGGATGGCGGATGGGCGTGTCGGTGGGCTGCACGGCGGGCCGGTGCAGGCCATCGGTAACGCCGTGCCGTTCATGGACCGTCCGGAATCCTCGGGCCGGAACAGGCTGCAGCGGGCTGCAGTCTGGCCGGGAGGCTCCCAGGGCGATGTCGTGAAAAAGTCACGCGCATTCTGGGCAGGATGTGGTGTTTGTGAAACGCTGGGAGGACAAGTGGCCGGTCAGCAGGGATCAGGGGGGCTGGCAGCCGACCGGCGGATGAGTGGGGGACTTTCTCTCCTTCGGTGTCTGGCCCGAAGGCGGCAGGAGGCGAAGGGAGTCCGCGGAGGCGAATGAGGCCATGACACGCATCTAACGATGGAGCCGCCCCGGCTGTTCTGGTCAGCTGGATGTGATCTGGCCGTCCTGTGTGAATGGTTGATATGGGATACTTCAATGGACCTGTCGAGAGGGAGAGGAAGATGCAGATGAGTGAACCGAAGAGCTATCTTCCCGAGGAAGAGCGGGAGGCCTTTCTCAGGGAAGGAAGGATGGATGCCCTGTATATTGCTGAATCGTTGAGGGCTGGTGAAGAGGGTGATGAAGACACAGCCTGGGCATGGCTGGCACAGGGCCAGATGCCGGCGGAGGTCCTTCTCGCGATCAAATGGAATCTGGGGTCCGACTTCATCAGGAAGAAGGGGCTGAAAACGGACCTTGCTGATGAAGCCTATGGGAAAGGCTGGATGGAGAAGGAGAAGTACACGGAAAAATCCTTGCAGGGGTAAAGCGTGGACAAGACGATTGGAACGTTCAACCGTTTGCTGTCCGTCGAGCGCGCCAGCCCGACTACTCCGGTCAGTTCAAGCGACGTGAAGCAGGCGCAGAGACGCGGCAAGGACATGAACAAGCTCAAGGTCGACCTGCCGGGCCGGAGAGTCATTCCCCCGGCCTGATCAGCCGCCCATCCTTGTCACGCGCCGGCGGGGTACGCTTGCCTGCGGGTTTGACCGCAGCGGGCCGCGCGCTGGCGGGGGCTGCACGGGTGCCGTCCGGCTGTCTGGGTGATGGGGCGGCATGGGTGGTACCGGTGTGTGTGCCCGTCCGGCTGCCCGGCGATGCACCGTGCTGGCCGGTGGTGCCTGTGGCGCCGGTGGCACCAGCAGCGGCTGCGGCGTTCCCCGTAGCCCCGGCGGGGTTCAGCAGCCGCCCATAGGCATCACGGGCCGAGGGGCGTGTGGCGGTGCGGGGGCCTGCCTTGCTGCCGGGATGGCGGCCGGGCGAGCGGATACCTGCTGCGGCACCAGTACCCTTGGCTGCGCCTGCCGCTGCGCTGCCATGCATCGAAGCCGCTGCGCCGGCGCCGGTTGAAGTACCCGTGCCGGCGTACATCGAAGCACCAGCACCCACGGCGGCAGCCGCACCAGCCCCCATTGCAGTTGCTGCACCGGATGCTGTAGCGGTGACGGCTGCATCACTGTCGGCGGCGTTTTCGCTGCCCGGCTCCACCGTCTCATCCATCACGCCGTTCTTCAGCATCACCCAGTAGCGCGCCGCCAGGGCCGTCAGAATCCAGTAATTGCCGGTGACGGCACCATCGAGCAGGCGGCTGCCGTACAGGTTGCCCAGCATGACGGCCACGGTGGCCCCGGCGTAGCCGGCTGCCAGCGTGCGCTGGTCGGCGGTTTTTGCCAGCTTCCACAGGCGCCAGGCCAGTGTGGAGAGGGCGCCGTAGAGCACCAGCGTCATGATGCCGCCACCGATGCCGCCCTCGGTGGTGATCAGCACCAGGAAGTTGTGGGCATCCAGACCGGCCAGACCGGGGGCCTCGTTGCCGATCTCGCGCTTGAAGTGGTTCAGGCCAATGCCCCAGGGCCGCGAGAGCAGCAGCCGGCCGGCGCCCTCCCAGAGGATGAAGCGGCTCTCGGTACTTTCGTCGAGCTGTTCCTCACCGGTTTCCTCGGAGACCTGCTCAGTCATGGCCAGCCGGGTGACCACGCCTTCCGGCACCCAGGACTCGTAATTCACCACGGCCAGCAGGATCAGCAGCCCCAGCACCACGTTGCGCTTCATGGTCATGAGCAGCAGCATGGCGGCCACGATCAGGTAGGCCTGGCGTGAATACGTGCAGAAAATGGCCAGCAGCAGGATGCCCACCCCGCCGATGCCGCCCCAGCGCACCAGGGGGCGCCCTTTCTGGTACAGCGCCACCGCGGCAAACACCGGCATGAACATCGAGAAGAACACGGCAGCGAGGTTGGACGCCTTGTAGTTGGTGCCGAAGGGGCCGGCGGCCCGCTTGGTTTCGCCGTAGACGCCAAAGCCGTAGTCGATGCCCTCGCGAATGGCTTCCAGCCCCGCCACCGCTGCCACGAACAGCACCGTGTAGAACATGTACCGCAGGCTGGTCTCGTCCCGCACGGCATGGAAGAAGACGAAGTACAGGCACATGAAGAACACCGAGTTCTTCAGGGCCGTGAGGTCGTCCATCATCAGCGACGGGTCGGAGAGCTGCCCGGCCAGGAAGGCCCAGCCCAGCATGCAGAAGTAGGCGATGAACACGCCCTTCAGCGGTGTGGCGTCGGAGGGCGGCAGCCGCTTGTTGCGCTGGTGGACGAAATAGAGGATGGCGAGAAACAGCAGGTTGATGGAGTTCAACCCCTTCACGCCCAGGTCTGCCGGCAGGTGCAGCTGGTTGGGCACCCATACGATCATGGCTGCCAGCAGGTAGTTCAGGAGCTTGTTCTGGTTCAAGGGGTGGCGTCGATGATTTTCAGGTTGCGGATGGCCCGTTTGAAGTCACCGACCGGGGTGTCGGGCATGCCGACCCGGGCAATGGCATAGCGCGAGGCCGGCGCCTGGTTGATGCCCCGGCGGGTGTCGACGGCGTGGTGGAAGCCGAGCGTGGCGAGCAGGTCGGGCATCCACACCGAAGAGCGTCCGCCGGGATAGGCAAAGCTGTCGACGGGTTGCTGGGTCAGTTCCTGCAGCTGCAGGCGCGAGGCGCCGAGGTCGTCCAGCAGCTGCTCGCGGTTGAGCAGCTTGGGATCGATGTGCAGGGTGGTGTGGGCGCCGATCTGGAACCCGCGCCGGGCCAGTTCCTGTACCTGCTGCGCGTTCATGCGCGGTGCCTGCAGGGCCAGGGGGATGGGGCCGGGGTCGAGCACGTCTTCCATCTGTTCGAGGCACTGCACGATGGCGCCCAGGTTGCGTTCCCACAGGGTGCCGAGAATGGTCCTGCAGCTGTCGGCCCGTACGTTGCGGCCCAGCGGCAGCGGGTGCGGCAGTTCGGGCAGGCCGATGGCACGCGGGTCCACGCTGTGTGCCTGGGTGCAGGCGAGGATGGCGATGGCCCGGTCCCACCACATGGTGTGTCCGGTTTCCAGGCCCCCGGTGATCACGTAGAAGGTGGCGGGCAGCCGGTATTTTTCCAGCAGGGGCGCGGCGTTGACGAGGTTGTCCAGCAGGCCGTCGTCGAAGGTGATGGCCACTGCGTTGGGCGGCAGCGGCTCGTTGTTGAGCAGGTGTTCGACCGCCTGGGTGAGCGGCAGGACATGGGTGTGGGCAGCCAGCCAGGCCAGCTGCTCCTCGAAATACTTCCGGCGCACGCACATGCCGAGCTGGAACGGGTCGGACGCCAGGTCATCGATGACGCGGTGATACATCAGTACCAGCAGCCGGTTGGGTTCGCCCATCAGCCGCTGGACCTTCTCGTCGTATACGCCGACCTTGTCGGCCAGTGGCGAGACGATCTGTTTGATGATTTGTTTTCCGCGATCTTTCAGCATCAGGTCACCGGAGGTCGGGGTCTCTGTTCCGGCAGGGTCTTCAGCCAGGTCTCCAGCACCATCACCATCCAGAGCAGTTCGCCCCGGTCCTGCAGGCCCTGCTGGTGTTCGTCCACCAGGGTCTGGATGCCCTGCATGCTGAAGATGCCGCGTTCACGGAAGGCGCGGCTGCCGATCGTGTCCAGCAGCATGGGTTTGAGGTCGGTGCGGAACCAGCTGGCCAGTGGAATGGCAAAGCCCTGCTTGCGCTTGTTCAGCACATCGGCAGGCAGCAGCCGGGCGGCAACCTTGCGGAACAGATACTTGCCCTGTTCGCCCCGCAGCTTCATGTCGAAGGGCAGCCGGGCGGCAAAGGCAATGAGGTTCTGGTCAAGGAGCGGCGCGCGTCCTTCCAGCGACACGGCCATGGTGGTGCGGTCCACCTTGGTCAGGATGTCGTCGGCCAGGTACGTGTCCATGTCTCCGGACAATATCCGCTCCATGTCCGAATCGATGTCGGACCTGACGAACCGTTGCCGGATACTGCCGAATGGATCGGTTTTTGCGCGCTCGCCGAACAGCAGGCCGAGGTCGGCCGGATTGGCCAGGGCCACCAGCGCCAGATAGTCGTCTGGCCACGGCAGGCCCATGCGCTGGCCGATGCCGGCCAGACGGCGGCCCTTGGCGCCGGGAATCAGCGCCCCGGCCAGCTTCGCCAGCCCGGGGCCCATGCCCAGCGTGCTGCGGCGGATGCGCTGCAGCGCCGCATAGCGTCTGTAGCGCGAATAGCCGGCAAAGAGTTCGTCGCCGCCGTCGCCCGACAGCACCATCTTGACGTGTTTTGCGGCCAGTTGCGACACCAGATAGGTGGGGATGGCCGACGAGTCGCCGAAGGGCTCGTCGAAGTGGTGGGCCAGTGTGTCGAGCAGGCCGGTGGCATCGGCCCGTACCACCAGTTCGTGGTGCTCGGTGCCCAGGTGTTGGGCCACTCGGCGGGCGTCGGGCAGCTCGTCGAAGGCGGCCTCTTCGAAGCCGATGGAAAACGTCTTGAGCGGCTGCGACAGGTGGCGGGTCATCAGCGCGCAGACCACGCTGGAATCCAGCCCGCCACTCAGGAAGGCGCCGAAGGGTACGTCCGAGACCAGCCGCACCTTCACGGCATCGTCAAGCTCTGCAAGGAGGCGTTCTTCCAGCGTGGCCTCGTCGTCGGTCCACTTGGGCTGGAAGTCCACGTGGGCGTAGCGGGTCTGCTGGATGGTGGGGGCGCCACCATCGCGACCCGGCTCGATGCTCATCCAGTGGGCGGGCGGCAGCTTGGCAATGCCCTCGAAGATGGTGTCGGGCGCCGGGATGTAGCCCAGGCTGAAGAAGTCCTGTACGGCCGGCATGGACAGCTGCGGTGTCCAGCCGGGCACGGCCAGCAGGGTTTTCAGCTCGGAGCCAAAGCCCAGCAGGCCGGGGGAGAGTTCGCCCACGTACAGCGGCTTCTTGCCGATGCGGTCGCGGGCCAGTACCAGTCGCCGGCTGTCCTGGTCGACCACGGCGATGGCGAACATGCCGCGCAGCCTTTCGAAGCAGGCGGTGCCGTACTCGGCATAGGCATGGGCGATGACTTCGGAGTCGGAATGGCTCTGGAACACGTAGCCGCGGGCTGCCAGTTCGCTGCGCAGTTCGCGGAAGTTGTAGATCTCGCCGTTGAACACCACCTGGATGCGGCCCCCGGCACTGCTGACCGGCTGGTGGCCACCGGCCACGTCGATGATGGCCAGGCGGCGCATGCCGATGGCGGCCCAGTCATTCTGGAAGGTGCCCTGATCGTCGGGGCCACGGTGCACGATGCTGGCGCACATGGCCTGCAGCGTCTGCGGTTCGGGCAGGGGGCGGCCATCGAGGGAGATCAGTCCGGCAATGCCACACATGGTTAGTGCATCCGGTGGGAGGAGTCGGGAGAAGAGAACGGGCCGGGAATACCGGCGTCAGCCACGTCTTCGGGGTCGCTGGGGCCATCCAGGGCGGTCAGCGTCCAGGCGTCGCCGTCGTAGATGGTCTGCAGCTGGTGGCCCACCGTGGGGATGGACGCATTGGCCTGCACGAAGCGCCGGGCAGCATCGCCCATGCGGGCGAGGCCGGGACGCCCCAGCCGATGGGCGGCCTGCAGGTGGCGCGCCAGCGCGGGGGCATCACCGGCCCTGAACAGCCAGCCGGTCTGATTCGCCACGATGAAGTCCTCGTTGCCGCTCACGCGCGAGCCGATCATCGGCAGGCCGGATGCCATCGATTCGAGCAGGGTGTTCGACAGCCCCTCGGTGTAGGAGGTCAGCACACCCACGTCGGCCGTGGCCAGCTGTTCGGACACATCGTCGCTGTGCCCCAGAAAGTGGACCTGTGCCTCGCGCTGGCCGGCCCGCACCTGTGCGCGCAGCTTTTCTTCGAGCGAACCGGTACCCACCAGCAGCAGGCGCACCTTCTGTTCGGGCGCGAAAGCCTGCATCCAGGCCTCGAGCAGCACGTCCAGACCCTTCACGGGTTCCAGGCGGCCCACGTACAGCACCACCAGTTCCGTGCTGGTGTCGGCGTCGCGCCGGGCACGCAGGGCCTGGATACGGGGCTGGGCCGGGTCGAAGCGGTCCAGATCGACGGCGTTGGGGATGCGGTAGACCTGTGCTGCCGAGAAGCCCGCCTCCATCAGCCGGTTGGCCAGCGCCTGGCTGATGGCCTGGATCATGGTGCGCTTGAGGATGGTGCGCTTGATCCGCATGAACAGCGAGGGGTGCGGGTCCAGAATGCCACCCTGCAGCTCGGTCATGCCGGTGAGTTTGACGATGAGCGGCTTGCGGAGCTGGCGGTTGACGAGGGCGCTGGCGACGGCCATGTTCTGGGCAATGTGGCAGTGAATGGCCTTGATCTCGCGACGGCGCTGGCGCAGCAGGCGGGTCAGCCGGTACTGCAGGACCAGCCCCCCGAGCAGCGGAACGCGCGGATAGCGCAGCCGGATGATTTCCACCAGCCCCTGCCGTTCGTGGGCGACCTGCGGCCCCCAGGGCACCATCGGAACCACGATGGTGCTGGGAATGCCCTGTTCGGCCAGCCACCGGGTGAGCGTACCCACCTGCGATTCGGCGCCGCCCCCGCCCGTGGACGGGTAGACGCTGTCGAGGATCATGAAGACCCGTTGTGCGAGGTCAGTTCTGCGTGTCATGGGCGTGGCGCTGCAGCCAGAGTTCGAGAACCAGCAGCTGATACAGCTCGCTGGCATGATCCCAGGCACCCCGCTGGTGACGGTCCAGCAGGCGCCGCACCGTATCCATCTGAACGATGTCGCGCAGACGGGCGTTGGGCGATTCGAGCGTATCGTTGAGCAGCTGGCGGAACGGCCCCTGGCCGCGCATCCACAGGCTCACGGGCAGACCAAACCCCTGTTTCTTCTTGCGCCGGATCTCCTCCGGCAGAATCGACATCATCGCCTGTTTGAAGAGCGCACGTTTTTGCGTTCCGTGCAATTTGTAATGCGCAGGTAAATGTGCGGTGTATTCCACCAGTTTCCGGTCCAGATACGGGAAGCGCACCGACACGCCGGCACTGCGGCAGGCGCCCGTCACCTTGATGATGTCGTTGTCGGCAATGGCCATCGTCAGGTCGAGGTGCATCAGGCGGTGCAGCTCGCTGGAGGCCGTGAAGGTGCGCCAGATGTCGCGCTGCAGGTTCAGCGAGGTGTCGCGCGGTACCGTGGCCCGGAACGACAGCGTGAGCAGGTCGTCGTAATGGTCGGAGGCGAAGGAATCGTCCGTGTAGAAACGGTCGGGGTTGGGCAGGCTGCCGCGTTCGATGAAGTTGCGGATGCGGTTGGCCCAGCGCTGGTCGGTTCTTTCCAGCTGCTTCGCCACCAGGCTGCCCAGTCCCTTCACCGGCGAGGGCAGGCCGTAGTAGAGGCTGAAGATCCGGTCCTTCAGGTAGCGCTCGTTGCCACCGAAGATCTCGTCGCCACCGTCGCCCGCCACCAGCAGGTCCTTGCCGGCCTCGGCCGCCATCTTCGCGCAGTAGTAGGTGGGGATGGCCGAGGCGTTGCCGAAGGGCTCGTCGAAGGTGTTGATGAGGATGGGCAGCACCTCGGCCGCCTCGCTTTCGCTGACCCGGCGCTGGTGGGCGTCGAGGTCGAAGGCGCGGGCGGCGATTTCGGCAAAGCCCAGCTCGTCGTAGCCTTCCTCGGTGAAGCCGATGGAGAAGCTCGATACCTTTTTGGGAGCTGCCGCCGCGGCCAGGATGCCGCAGATGCTGGAGCTGTCGGTGCCGCCGCTCAGGAAGGCGCCCCAGTGCTGGTCGTCACCGGGCCGGTAGCTGCGCACCGTTTCGATGATCTGTTCGCGCAGCTGGGTGGCGGCACGCTCCCTGCCCAGATCCAGGTCTTCGGGGTAGCGCAGCTGCCACCAGCTGTCCTGTTCCATGCGGCCATCGCGCCAGCGCAGCCGCTGCCCGCCCGAGAGCTTGCGCACGGACCGGCAGATCGAACTGAGCGCCGGCACGTAGTAGAAGTTCAGGTAGTGGTAGAGGCCCTCGTTCGACAGTGCCGGGCTGAACAGCCGCGTGGCCAGCAGCAGGCGCATGTCGCTGGCGGCCGCAAAACCCTGGCTGGTGCTGTGGCTGAAGCAGACGGGCCAGGTCTTGAAGGTATCGGTCACCACATTGACCATGCCGTTGGGGATGTCCCAGCACACCAGCAGGAAACGGCCCCGGCAGCGTTCCACCGGCATGTCGCGCGATTGCAGCCAGGCGTGCAGCACGCCGTCCAGATCATCCCCCCGGGGACCGTTGGACAGGCCCATCGCACCCACCTGGGCATCGCCGATGTAGTGCCAGCCCTCGCCCTGCCACTGCAGGTCGAAGCGGTGCCCGTCGGGCAGCAGGCTCTGGTGGTGGTGCACCTGGCGATGGCTTTCGGAACCGGGCCAGCCGGCGGTGATGTCCGCCAGGGCGGGCAGGGGACGATCATTCGGCGCCGTGGAAGACGGCGGCTGGATGACCAGCAGGAAATTACCGTTGACTGACACGCGAATACTCCTTCAGCATGGCACTGACCATGGCGGGGGGACTGTATTGTTCCAGAACCTTGTGCTGTGCGGCATGGCCCAGCCGCGCGCGCAACGCTGGATCGTCGATCAGGGTGAGCAGGGCGCGGGCCAGTGCATCGGTGTCGGTGGGCTCCACCAGCACCCCATGCTGCCCATTGTCGATGGCCTGCGGAATGCCGCCCACCGGCGTGGACAGCACGGCACGGCCCAGTGCCATGGCTTCGAGCACGACGTTGGACAGGCCCTCGCGCAGCGAGGGCAGCACCACCAGGTCGGCGGCCTCCATCAGCGCCGGCACTTCGGACTGTTCGCCCAGCAGCAGCGCATGATCCTGCAGCCCCAGCTGCATGATCTGCGTGGCCAGCGCATCGCGCAGCGGTCCGCTGCCGGCGATCAGCAGCCGCACACGCGGCCGCTGCTTCACCACCAGCGCAAGGGCCTCCAGCAGGCGGGGCAGGTTCTTGTGCTCGACCAGGCGGCCGACGAAGAGCACGAGGGTGTCGAATGCAGGCGGGGTGCCGGCGGAGGCTGTCAGGTTGTCGGTGGCTTTCATGCAGCCCGCGGCAGGGGGATGCGCCGTATCCTGGCACCGCAGATAATGCTGGCGCAATGCCTCCACCCGTGCGGCATCCGGTGCCGTTACCGACACGCCGTTGTGCACCACATGGAAATGGTGCATGGGCCAGTGCATCTGCCGTGCAGCGTATTCGGCACCTTCGCGTGAATTGGAGATGATGCTGGCCGACTGTCCGCTCACCCAGCGCTTCATCCGCCACTGGTTGCGGCCATACCATTCATAGGTGCCGCGCACCGAGCTGATCAGCACCGGGCGTTCGCGGGTCGGCAGCAGCCGGCAGGCAATGGCGCCCCACAGTTCGGCCGTGAACGAATAGCAGTGCACCACATCGGGTGCCCAGGTGCGAATGGCCTGGCGCAGGTTGCGCACGAAGCCCGGATCGACGCGCCCCTGCTTGTTCACGCGGATGGTCTCGATGCCGGCGGCCTGCAGCTGCTCCACCAGAAACGACGGGTTGATGAAGTACAGCACCGCGCAGTTCACGCCGCGTGCCTTCAGGCCCAGCGCCAGCTGCACGATCTGCCGCTGGCTGCCGCCCACTTCCATCTCGTCGGTCATCAGCATGACGCGGCGGGGCTGGTTGGGTTTTTGGGTCTGCCGGATCAGCGCCAGCAGCTTGCCGGCCTCGATGTCGGCGTCGAAATCCTGCACGATGGTCCGGCGGGCTGCCTCGGCCAGTCGCGTGCGCAGCGGGGCATCGCCCAGCAGGCGGGCCATGGCGTCGGCCAGTTCGGCGGCGTTGCCTGGGTTCACCAGCAGGCCGTTCTCTTCGTGATGGATCAGCTCCGGAATGCCGGACACCCGTGTGGAAATGGCCGTGGCCCCGCAGGCCATCGCTTCCATCAGGGCGACCGGAATGCCGTCGGCATTGCCGTCGGCCAGCAGCACCGAAGGCAGCACGAACAGCGTGGCCCGGTTGATGCGGGTGCGAACCTCCTGCTGCGGCAGGGCACCGGTCAGCCGTACCTGCGCCTGCAGGCCGGCGGCGTCGATGGTCTGCTGCAGCATGTCGCGCAGTGGCCCGTCGCCGATGATGTCGCAGGTGAAGGCCGTGCCCCGTTCCTTCAGCAGCCGGCAGGCCTCCACCAGATGGATGAAGCCCTTGATGGGATCCAGCCTTCCCACACCCACGATGTACGCAGCCTCGCGGCCTGCGGCTGCATAGGGCAGATCGGCCGGCAGCACGCCACAGTGGATCACGGCCAGCCGTGACTGGTTCTGTGGCCTCATGCGGGCGGCCAGCTGCTTCTGGTTGTAGCCGGAGATGGTCACGCTGAAATCGGCCTGGTTCAGCTTGCCGGCCAGGTCCTGGTCGTGCACGAAAATGTCGTGCGCGTGCCCGGTGAAGCTCCAGGGCCGGCCAATCCGTCCGGCCAGGATGCGGGCAGCAGAGCTGGGATAGGTGGCCCAATGGGCGTGCAGGTGCTGCGGGTCGAAGGACCGGACGGTATCGATCATCGCCAGCGTGCGCCACCAGCTCACCACCGACTTGGCCAGCTCGGCCGGTTTGCGCCACAGGCTATTCACCAGCGGCGCCAGCTCGCGTGCGCTCTGCAGCGGATGGCCCAGCACCTTCGGCAGCGCCGCCTTCAGGCTGCCGGCCAGGCTGGCGGGCGGATAGATCACCCGGTCCAGCAGGATTTCGGCATCGGGTTGCACCATCAGCTCACTGTGCGGCTTGAGCGAGATGATGCGCACCTCCACCCCCTGCCGCATCAGCGCGTGGATTTCGCGCACGATGAAGGTTTCCGACCAGCACGGAAACAGCGACACCAGATACAGCACCCGGATGCGGTCAGGTGTGCGGCTCCCTGCCTGTGGTGCATGCGCCTCGGGCTGTGGTCCTACCACGCCCGGAGAGACTGCCGTGCCGTGACAGGCTTCGTGGCTGCTCATTTATCGGCCCCCCAGCGGTGCAGGTTGCGGTTGCGCAGGAATTCGACAAACCCGTACACGATGAACAGGTGCATTTCCACGAAGGTATTGGCCAGCCGCACCGGCAGCCAGCGCCGGCTGGCCGGGCGCAGTCGTGCCAGCACGGCGCCGCCGATGATCAGTGCCGCGCCCAGGACGTTGAGCCCGAAGAACCATGAGCCCGGCGCGAGCATCAGGCTGGCCAGCAGCATCAGCACAAGGGCCACCGGGGTGATCAGGCGGCAGACCTTGTGTGAGAAAAAGCCCACGAAGGCCGGGTTGCGGCGGGGGGACACGAGGGCCGGGCAGAGCTGGATCAGCTGGAAATTGCCGGCCAGCGTGCGGATCTTGCGGCGCTTTTCCTGTGCCATCGAGGTCGAGGGCAGATCGTATGCGATGGCGCGGCTGTCGAAACCGGCCCGGTAGCCGTCGAGCACCGCCTGCATCGGAATCAGCACATCGTCCAGAATGGTCTCGGCCGGAATGGGCCGGAAGGCGGCGCGCCGCAGGCCGTACAGCGCCCCCGTCATGCCGATGGTGGAAGCCACCTGGCCTTCGGTGCGGCGCAGCCATTTTTCGTAGCGCCAGTAGGCATCCAGCCCCTGGCCGACGAAATCTCCCTCGCTCAGCTCGAACTGCAGTTCGCCACTGACGGCTGCCATCCGTGGGCTGGCCTGCAGCGAAGTCACCAGATGGTGGATGGCGTCGGGGTCCAGCCGCTGGCGCGCATCGGTGAGGATCAGGAATTCCTCATGGCACCGGGCAATGGCATCGTTGAGCGTGGCCGCCTTGCCGCGATGCTGGGCATGGCGCAGCACCGTCACGCGCGGATCATCCAGCGCCTCGGCGGCACGGGCCGTGTCCTCGTCGTCGCCATCGATGGCCAGCAGCACACGGATCCGGCCAGCCGGATAATGGCTGTCCAGGCAGCTGCGGATCTTGCGACCGATCAGGTGCGCGGCGTTGCGTGCCACGATCACCACGGCAATGGCGGGCAGGGCATCGTCGTTGGGTGCCACAGCGCCGTCCGTGCCCGCTGCGGCAGCCGGCGTGCTTCCCGTGACACCCGCCGGGCCGGGCGTCCTGCCGGTTTCTGCAGTACCCTGCAGCTTCTTCAGCTGCCAGCGCAGCAGCCATGGATAGCCGAGGTACGTGTACACCATCCACGCTGCGGCGATGATGTAGACCAGTATCCAGAAGGTGTTCATGCGCTCAGTCAGTCGTCTTTGGAGGTGTCGTCCGTCCGGGGCGTGCGCAGCAGCAGCGCCCGCAGCCTTTCGTGCCCGCCATTGCCCAGCAGCTGCTTCGACAGCCGCAGCACGCGGTAGCGCAGCTGCTGTTTCAGCATTTCTGCCGGATGCTGGGTGATCCAGGCCAGAAAGCGTGCCTCGGCCGTGTTGTGCAGCATGGCCAGCCGCGGCACTTCCTCGGCCTGTCCGCTAGCAGCGCCATGGTCATGTGCTGCAGCGCCAGGGCCATTTGCTGCAGTGCCATGGCCATGAGCGGCAGCACCCTGGCCCGACTGGCCGGATGCCGCGTCACGGCCGGTCTGTCCGGCTGCACCACCCTGACCCACCGACGCCGGTATCGCAGATGCGGACGCAGAGCCCGGCTGTGATACCGGTGCCGATGCCGGCACGGGACGGCTGGCAGGCCGCCAGATGCCCACACGGGACGAGCACACTGTCTCGTAACCGATACTATGCGCCATCGACAGGAAATCGTCAGGCATCCGGCCGCCTGCTGGTGCGTAAATAACGACAGCCTGCCCGATGGCGTCCTCGATGGCCGCTTTCGAGTCGGCCAGCTCGGCGCGCACCTCGGCTGGCGAGAGCTGGTCCAGATAGCGGTGATGCATGCCGTGCGACTGGATCGACATGCCCATGGCCGCCATCTCGCGCAGGGCCGGCCAGTCCAGAAAGCCCGGCTGGCCCACCATCGACGGATTGACGAAGAATTCGGCGCTGCCGCCCACGCGGGCGATTTCTTCGGCGGCGGCCAGATTGCTCCGCTGCCCGTCATCGAAGGTCAGGCAGACGGGATGAGCATTGGCGATGACAGGCTGACGGGCCTGCCGGATGCCGGACACCCGGCCGCCGTGCTGCAGAATGAGCTGCAGCTGGTGCCGGAAAACGGCCGGTGACACGCTGTAGTGCGGGTCGGCTCCAGTTTCCGCGCCATCGACGATGGCGTGGTACATCAGTACGGTCACCGGTTTCATGACTTGGGTTTTTCCTGCGTTGCGCTGCGATCTGCTGTGGTGTGTGGCTACCCCTGTTTCGTTCCCCTGCCACGCCCCAGCCCGAACCGCGCCAGTACCTGGGTGGCCATCACGCGGGCCTCGGCATCCAGTGCCAGCACGGCCACGGCGTAGATGACGGCGCCCACGGCCATGCGCACGACCAGGGTGGGCAGATCACGGTCGAAATGGATGTATCCCAGAGCCACGTACATCACGCCGGCGGCCACCGTGAAGGCCAGCACACGGCGCCATTCGGGGTGCACCGGTACCGTGGCGCGTCCCTGCCAGGCGGCCAGCGCATTCATCAGCGCATAGGCCAGCAGGGTGGCGATGGCGGCCCCTTCGATGCCCATGAAGGGAATCAGCAGCAGGTTGAGCACCACGTTCAGCCCGGCTGCCGACAGGATGGACAGCAGCACCAGCCCGGAACGCTTGCGGATCTGCAGGCCGGCCGACGTGACCGGAAAGAGCCCCTGCAGCGCCACCCCGCCGATCACCCACGGGATGATGGCCGCGCCGGCACGGTACTTCTCGGAGGCCACCAGCGCCAGCAGCGGTTCTGACACGGCCGACACACCGGCCACCATCGGAATGGCAAACAGCAGATACAGGTGGAACACCCGCTGCAGGAAGTTCTGGGTAGCGGTCTCGCCCTCGTCGGCCCACAGGCGCAGCACCATGGGGGTGACTGCACCGGTGAAGGCCGTTACCAGCACGGCACCGATATAGTCGCACAGATTGTACGGTGCCGAATAGACCCCCAGCCATTCCGAACCCAGCATGCGCTGGATCAGCACGCGGTCACCCAGACTGAGCATCACCGACGACAGCTCCATGGCCACCAGCGGCAGGCTGTAGCGCAGCAGCACCTGCAGCAGCGGCATGGAAAAATCGCGGGGCGACCAGGGTTCGCGCCGGAAGAACCAGCCGGCCAGCACCACCAGACACAGGGTTTCCGACACGATCTGCGCGCCGTAGAAGCCCCACAGCGTGGTGGACACATAGAGCAGCGCCAGCAGCATCAGCGCCAGGCCCATGTAGCGCTGCACCACCGAATACAGCGACAGCACGCCGCTCAGCTCGCGCGCCCGCAGTTGGTTGACCACCGAGCTGGACAGACACTGCAGCAGCGCCAGCGGTGCCACCAGATACAGCAGGTGATGGTTTTCGGGGGAAGAGAAGAGGGAATCGGGCAGTACGGAGAGGCCACCCATCCAGAGCAGGGCCGTGGCGGTGCCGAAACCGGCCAGGCCCATGTACACCGTGGCCTCGTACTGCGGCAGCGACCAGGGCGACTGGCCGGCACGCACCTCGCTGTAGAAGCGCAGGGCCGCCTGCTGCAGCCCCAGCTTGCCCACGGCCGCCGTGGCCGTGACCAGCACGCCGATCAGGCTCATCATGCCGTAATCGGCCACCGGGAAGATGCGGGTGAGAAACGGGAACGAAACGATGCTCGCCAGCGTGACCAGCAGGCTGGCGAGCGAGTAGCGCGAAAAATGGGCGGCCAGCCGGCTCAGCATGGCCGCCGGTCCGGAAGGAAGCGGGGGTTCATTCCTGCCGCAGTGCGTCCAGACGCACCAGAATCGTGTTGGTCACCTGGGAGATCTGGTTCAGCGCGGCTTCCAGCGCATCGAGGCGCCGGTCCTGCTCCCGCAGCTGGCTGCTGGCGGTCGATGCCACCACGGGAGCCTCGTCACCGGCGGTGCGCCATTCGTCTTCCATGTCCTGCAGCGTGTTGTCCACGTCCTGCACGGAAACACGGGTCTTTTCCTCGACGTAGGCCTGCGTCAGCAGCCGCTCGCACAGGATGTTGATCTGGCGCGGATTGCCGCCGGTGGCCAGCTGGATGCGCTGCAGGGCCTCGGCATCGAACGGGGTCTCGCCCTGCCAGCCGGCCTGCTCCATCCGTTTCTGGATGTATTGGGGCACTTCCTCGGCGGTCAGGCCATCGATGTGGTCGGTGACCAGGAAGCGCTGGCGCAGGGCATCGAGCCGCGGTGCGGCCAGCCGGGCACGCAGGACTGGCTGCGCCACCAGGAAGATCTGCAGCAGCAGATTGCCGTTGAGCTGCATGTCCGACAGCAGGCGCACCACTTCCAGCGCATCGTCGTCCAGGTTGTGGGCCTCGTCGATCACCAGCAGCAGCCGGCGGTTGGCCTGCACTTCACCCAGCAGGTATTTCTGCAGGTCGTGCAGCAGCTGGGCAGTGTCGGCCCGGCCGGGCAGCTCCAGGCCCAGGGCCAGGAAGATCTGCTGCAGCAGCGAGTGGCCATCGGCCTTGGGGGTGGCCAGCGTGAACACCTGGATGCCGGCGTCGGGCAGGCGACGGCTGATGTTCTGGATCAGCATCGTCTTGCCGCAGCCCGGAGCACCGGTCAGCAGCACCAGACCCTCGCGCTGGTACAGACCGTACTTGAGCGTATTGACGGCGCGCTGGATGGCCTCGCTGTTGAACAGGAAGCGCAGGTGCGGATTGAGGCGGAACGGTTTGGACTTCAACCCGAAGAATGATTTGTACATCTCAGTATCCGTAGTAGGCAGGTGCCTTGGGCTGAACGGGGGCCTTGTTGAACAGCAGACCGACAGCCGGACAGTTTTCCAGCTGCAGGAGGGATTCGTTGACGGCGGTGCGCGGGGTCTCGCCGGCGGCCACCACCAGCATCACCTGGCCCACCAGGGCCGACAGCGAGCGGGTCTCGGTGACGGGCAGCAGCGGCGGGCTGTCGAAGACGATCACGTGGTGCGGCAGCAGCGTCCTGAGTTCTTCCACCAGCCGGGCCATGTTGCCGGAGGCCAGCAGATCCACCGGACGGTGCTTCAGGTGGCCGGCCGGCAGCAGCGTCAGCCCGGGCAGCGAGGTGGGGCGCAGCAGCTCGGTGACCGGGATGGACGGATCGTCCAGATAGTCGGCCAGACCGATCTCGTCCGGAATGTCCAGCTCCAGCGTGTTCGACACGCTGGGACGCGCGATGTCGGCATCGACCAGCAGCACCGGGTGCTCGCCGCCGATGGCAATGCTGATGGCCAGGTTGATCGACGAGAAGGTCTTGCCCTCGCCGGGCAGTGAACTGGTCACCATGATCAGCCGGCCGTTGTCCACCACCGGCCGCAGGCGGCCGAAGGCGTTGTCCAGCAACCGGCGCTTGACCAGGCGGAACTCCTGGTGAATCTTGGCGGTCTTGTCGTCGGGGGTCAGGAAGCCTTTTTCCTTCAGCCGGTCGAAGTCCAGCGTCAGCTCGTGGTGGCCAACGCCGGGACGGTAGGGGGCCAGCGGCAGGGCTTCCATGGGCGAGCCGGACGGCCGGGGCTGCGCCGAACCTGGCGTGCCTGAACCCCCGGCCATGCCCGCGCCACCGGCCATGCCCTGGCCGCCCCGGGTGCCCGTGCTGCCCGCCATGCCTCCCGGCGGGGGGCTGGCCGTGGTGTATTCGGTCAGCACCGGCACTTCGGTGGCCTGTTCATGGGCAGTGCCATGGGATTGCGCCGTCTGGCCGTGGCTGCTGCTCCAGGACTGACCCGACTGCTGGCGCTGCTGCTCACGCTGTTCGCGCAGAAGCTGGGCCCGGGCGATGTCGGCACGGATGCGCGCGGCCATGGCCTCGTCGGCCTCGGGTGATGTGCCGATCATCGTGGTGGTTGGCTCGGACACGGTATGGGGGCCGCCCGGCAGGATCGTGGTGGTCACCGGCAGCGGACGTGACGGGTTCTGGTCCACCATCTTCTGCATGGCGCGGTGAATGAGGCGCTTGTTCATGAGTTCACCTGCTGGCTCTGGGTGGCGGAAGTCACGGGAGGCTGCTCGGACAGCTGGCCACCGTCGATCACGTAGAACAGGATCAGCAGCACGATGAGCAGAATGCCGATCCAGCTGCCGATGTCCGAGAACAGAGACGCCAATTCGTTCACGTTGATGATCATGAATAACACTCCTTGCCCTTCAAAATGTATCAAAAGCATAGCATAAAGCCGCTCTCCGCGCCGTCCGTAAAACTCCCCGGCGCCGAAACTTTTTCGAGCCGTTACAGCTCTCTTTTCGAAAACGGAGTACAATGAACGGGTGTTCCGGGGCCGTTCGTGCCCGCGCCTACGGCAATCAGGATGGGGAGGCTGTTCATTGTCCGCGTCGTTCGATCCCAGTTCCGTTCCTTTGCGCGTCCTCGTCACGGGGACGCGGGGCAAGAGCAGTCTCGTCCGTCTGCTGCACGCGGGGCTTCATGCGTGCGGCCTCAGGTCCTGTGCGCGCATCACGGGGGTCCTCCCGCGCGAGCTGACCCCATCGGGCTGCCGGACGATCCGCCGCGCCGCGCCGGCTCACGTCCGGGAGATGCGCTGGTGGCTCGCGCAGGTCCCGCGGGGCACGGATGCCGTTGTTATGGAGAACAGCGCCGTCGCCCCGGAGCTTCAGGAGGCTGCGGGAGCCTGGCTGCGTCCGACTCTGGTGGTGTGGACGACGCTGCGGGCCGACCATGCGGAGGCCTGGGGGCCGGGCATCGAGGGGGCGGCGCGCGCCCTGACGAAAGGGGTGCCGCGCGGCGTCCCGGTGGCCGGCGGACCGGAGACCGCTCATCCGGGGCTGACGAGCCTTCTGCGTGAGCGCGGCTGTCCGCTGTACATCCTGTCCGGACCGGAAACGCCGGCATCGCACCGTGAGGCGAACCTGGCTCTCGCGCTCCACGCGCTCTCGCTCTGCGGGATCCCCGCGGAACGGCTCTCCGCCGCGCGGCTGGAGATGGCGGCCCTGTCCCCCGACATCGCGGACTTCCGGGTGCTGGGGGAGGGGGAGGACCTGCTGGCCGCGGCCTTCTCCGCCAACGAGGCGGAGAGCACCGGGCGCCTTTTCGGGGAGACGGGCTGGAACCCTTCGGAGACGACGCTGCTGTACCACCACCGCCCGGACCGTCCCGAGCGGCTGCGCGGCTTCCTGCCTTGGATAGCGTCACGGCCCTGGAGACGGACCGTCTTCACCCGGACGAGGGGCCCTTTCTTCACGCTCCCCTTCGCCCCGTTCGCGCGTCTGAGCTGGGAGGACGGCATCAGGGACGCGACGTCGTTCGAGGCGTGGCGCCGGGGGCGCGGCCGGGTCTTCGCCTGCGGCAACGTCGCCGGGTGGCCGCTGGAGTTTCTGGCCCGATGTGAGGATGTGAGGCTGTCATGAACGAGTTGTTCCTTGTCCCGGCCCCGGCCGCATCCCTGGTCCTCCGGGAGGGGCTCGTCGTCGGGCTCGGAGTCCTGTTCGGGCTGGTCTGGGGCCGGCGGACGGGCTGGGGCTGCGGCGGGTTGATCACGCCGGGGCTGCTGGCCCTTCATGCCGCCTCGCCGTACCGCG
>ERZ772967.51-NODE-51-length-94836-cov-27.170393_pt1 | contig 94836 bp, 83 predicted proteins | sample MGYA00511677_ERZ772967 | MGnify/ENA primary metagenome ERZ772967 (study PRJEB29015, sample SAMEA2737931) | human oral metagenome | biome: human oral; feature: human-associated habitat; material: dental | place: China | collected 2146 ...
CGAAAGTGCGCTTGGGTAGACTCGTCTCGCTCATGCCAACGAAGGTATCAGCTTCTCACGGCGCCCGTTCTGGACTTCCGTCATTCGACGCCGAAAATGTGGCACGACGGACAGGCCCGCTCAGATGCGTCACACACGTGAGCTATCACACTGTACCCTAAATGTGAAATCGGAGGCGGGGAAGGCCTCCCCTACCCGAGCATAGACGCATTATGTTTCTTGAGCTATCTTAATCCCTGCAAACCCACACAATAGAAGGAGTCTCAATGACCTTGCACGTCGAGCCGGACCAGCTTTACGATGAGGCTTCCAAATCGGAGACGCTCGCCGACGAGGCTCCCAGTCTGCGAGTGCAGACAATCGCCGACGAAATCAATCGGGAGATCACCGGCGGGACGTCGGGTGCAGCGGCGTTGTCCGCAGCCGAATACCTAGACAAAGCCCTTCACGTTTCTGAGGAAGACCTCCACGAGTACGCCGGCAGCCTGAGGGATTCCGCCGTCCTCGTCCAAGAGCAGGACCAGAGCGGCAGCCAAGACTTCTCACAGCTCGAGTCCGCCGTCGCAGCGGAGATGGGGCACGACCCAACCGGCACCGTCATCACGCCCTCGCTAGACTCCGCGCCAACCGAACGGACGCAGGAGACCGGGCGGGCCGGGACGTACTACCGCACGCCGCACTCCGAAGGGGCAGGAAACGCATTCGCCGCCGGCGCACGCGGACTCACCACCGGCTTCGGCTCGGCCGTGGACGCGGCCGGCGGCGGCGTCAGAACCTTCGGATCCGGCATAGGATCCTTCATGACCGGCGCAGGGCAAGGAGTTTCCGCCGCCGGATCCGCGTTCGACGACGCCATGGGCGCCGCCGGGCAGGAAACTCGAAATGCGGGCGCAGCGGCCAATCGCGGCCTCAACCAAGCGGGAAACGCCATCGCTTCGTTCATGGACCAAAGCGGCGACGGCTTCCGGTCCGCAAGCGAACAAACCGGCAGCGCTATGCGACAAGCCTCGCATCAAGCCGCAAACGGTTTGCGAGACCTTCCCTTCGGAGGGTTTGCGGGAGACGCCGTGGAAGGCGCAGGGAACCTCGCCGCATCCGGATACGACGCCGTCGGAAGCGCCGGAAACGCAGTCATGGACACAGTGGGCCAGGGACTCGACCAAGCAATGGACGCAGGCGGCAACGCCGTCCAATTCGCGACGGACACCGCCTCGAACGCTTGGGAAGGCATCGGCCACATGGCCCACGGCGCAGCAGACGCAACCGGGCAGGCCCTCGACGGGGCCGGAAAGGCCGTCGATGCCGCATCCAACACGGTCGGAGACGCCATGAGCGCCGCCGGCGAGGGGATCAAGGGCGCGGCCGACGCGGTGGGCGAGGGTGCACGCAAGGTAGGCGAAACCATCGGAGACCTCTTCGGCCGATAGGCCGGCTCCGCCCGCAGCCGCTCGACGGCGGCCGTCCGAAAAGCGCAGCGCGTCGGGCCGCCGCCGAACCGAGAACTGTGCGGCCAACGCCCTCTCGCGAACAGCCTCCGGCCGCCGCGACTCAAACCTCGCGCATCAAACACATTCAACATTCTCAAAGGCAGGAAACCATGCAGTGGAGCGACATCAGGGACTGGGAGGCTTCGACTCTTTCCGACGAGTACGACGCGCTTTCCAGCAAGGAGCGCAAAGCCGACGATTGGGGGCATGAGGTCATCTCGCTCAACGACAACGTGACCTGGGAGGGCGAAGCCCGCGACGCCGCCGAGAAGCGCCTCCAACAGATCGAGAAGGGCATCGCGACCTACGTCGTCGGCGTGCGTGCAATGAAGGACGCGACGTCGTCCATGCAAGACTCGATGAGAGAGGTCAACGGGATCGTCACGGACGCCACAACTCAGGCGAAGAACAACGGGTTCAGCATCGCCGACGACGGCACCGTGACCGACGACAATCCCATCTCCTGGACGGAAGTCACGGTCGACGGCGTCGTCTCATACACCATCGGCGGAGGGATGGGCGCGTTGGCGGGCTCGGTGTTCGGCCCCGTGGGAACGGTTGCCGGGAGCGTCCTAGGGGGAAGCACGGTGAGTTCCGCAGTTTTGGCGGACATCGTCGCGACCCGCGAGACGTCGCTGAAGCAGTGCGCGGACAAGGTCAACGACGCCGTGGAGAAGGCTGTGGCCGCCGACCAGGCGTATGCCGATGCGCTCAACAAGATCGCCCTCGGCCAGGTCGAACCGGGCGACAAGAGCCTCAGCGAAATTCTGGACGGCCCGCTTCCCATGCCGGCGAATCGGCAGGACTCCCAGGCGGTCGCGGCCTGGTGGGACTCGCTCACGCCTGAACAGCAACAAGAGCTCATTGACAACGACTACAAGAAACCGCCCTCGGAGAGGATAGGAAATATGGACGGCGTCGACGGATGGGCTCGGGACGCCGCCAATAGGAAGAGCTTGGCCAACGATCTTGACCCTCTGAAGGAAAAGAAGGAGAACGGCGTTGCCCTCACCGAAGAAGAGCAGAAGAAATACGACGAGCTCAAGGCGCTGGAGGACGCGGCGGCGCCAAGCGAGTACCAGCCCAAGAAGCAGCTGCTTCTCTACGACCCCGTCGAGCCCGGAGAGGATCAAGACCAGCTGCACGCCGCGGTTTCCGTGGGCGACGTCGACACGGCTGAGAATGTCGCCGTTCAGACGGGCGGCCTCGACACGTCCGTTGGAGGCAACGTAAAGGAGTACACGCACAACATGGAGAACATCGCCAACTCCGCCGGCGGCAACACGGCGATGGTGACGTACTTCGGATACGACACGCCGCACGTCAGCACCGGCGACCCGGATCAGAGGGACCTTTCCGTCACGAACACCGACCGCGCCGCCGCCGGCGGGCGGAATCTCGCCAATTTCCTCGAAGGCCTGCACGATTCTCGCCAGGGCGAGGGAGAGGCCGGGGATCCGAGGCTGACGGCCATCGGCCACTCATATGGCTCGACGACCACCGGCTACGCGCTGACCCAGGTCCGCGACGGAGTGGTCGACGCGGCGGTCTTCTACGGTTCGCCGGGCATCCCCGCAACGGACGTCTCCGAACTCAACGTGCCCTCCGACAGCGTCTACGCGATAAGGAACGAGGGAGACGTCATCAACGGGGTTCCCAACGGCGGCCTCGTTCCCAACCGACCCGGTTACCTCCCCGGGTTCAATATGACGGAAACCACCGATCCGATGAATATGGACGGAATACAGCATCTGCGGACAAACCAGTACGCTCCCGGGTGGAAGGACCCGGTCGGATCCCATACAAATTACTTCGACAACAACGATTACGAGGGCAAGTATAAGGAAATCCAAGGCGCCCACCCCGATTGGACGAGGGAGCAGGTCATGGAGGAGTTGAGGTCTCAGACGGCCGACGTTCCCGACAGCCAGCAGGACGTGGCGGCCGTCGTCAACGGAACGTACAACGGCTGAGAACCGGCAGCTCGCAGGCCCGCAGGAACCGTGAATTCAAAGCCTCGGAAAGCCGGGGCCACAGCACCGTGAAAGCCGGGAGCCCACAGCCTCACGAAGGCCGGGACTCACAGCCCCATGATCGAGTCGAGGCCCCAGGTCAGGCCGCCTCTGCCCCGCACGGAGCGGACCGCCAAGAGCACGCCCGGCATGAAGCTCGACCGGTCGAATGAATCTTGCCGGATGACGAGCTGCTCGCCCGGGTTGCCGAGCATCACCTGCTCGTGGGCGTTGAGCCCGCGCAGCCGCACGGCGTGGACGTTGACGCCGTCGATCCGCGCTCCCCTCGCGCCGTCGGGATCGGTCTGCGTGGCGTCCGGGCCTGCGGGGACTCCCGCCTCGGCACGCGCCCGGGCGATCCGCGAGGCGGTGGCGATCGCCGTGCCGGACGGGGCGTCCACCTTGTTCGGGTGGTGCATTTCGAGCACCTCGACAGATTCGAAGTAGGGCGCGGCCTTCTCCGCGAAACTCATGACCAGCACGGCCGAAAGCGCGTAGTTCGGGGCGATGACCGCGCTGCGGCCGAGCCTTTCGGCGGCCTCGCGCACCCGGCCCAGGGATTCGTCGGTCCACCCGGTTGTTCCGACGACGGCGTCGGCCCCCGCCTCCAAAATGGCCAGGGTGTTCGCCTCGGAGGCCGAGGGCACGGAGAACTCGACGGCGACGTCGGCCCCGCCGAGGCTCTCCGACGAGATCGGGTCTCCGGCGTCGAGCCTGGCGGTCAGCTCCATGTCCTCGGCGGCCTCGACCGCCTCGCACACGGTCGCGCCCATGCGCCCGGCGGCGCCCACTACTGCAACTTTGATAGTCATGGCCTCAAGCCTAATCCGTCGCGGCCGCGTTCGCCGACCGGTTCGGAGGGCGAAATTGGCTCTGCCCGCCGAGATGACACGCGCAAAACGTTGACAGCGGCTTTGACAGGCCGCCATCAGTTCGCCCGGTGTGGCGATTGAAAGGCACAGCACTGCAAGTCCCTTCATTTTGCTTCAAACAGGCAAGTCCTCGATCGAGATGAATGTCCAAAGCCGCCTATGACTTCACACAGTCTGCGACCCGCGAAACACACAGTCACTCAACGAACATAAGACTAAATATGATATGGTCTCGTGTATAAACCGTTGACAAGGCCCATTCGAGGAGCTTTTTCCATGTAGTTTGTCGCTCAATAGAGGGAAATTTTGAAGCCCGTAGCCTCACTTCGACGACTCAGATATTATGGAATGGACTCATTAAAACTTTCGCAGAATAGAGGAGCGCATGTCCGAATTAAAAGTAGATCCGCAGACTCTCGAAACCTCGGCAAGTCGAACGCGCACGGCTTACGACAGCGCATCGCAGGTCAACAACCTCCAGACGATAATGAGCGGGGTATCGACGGCGGTGCCAGGCGGAACGTGTGGAGGATCGGCCTCGAGCGCCGGAAGCTTCACCGACACCGTTGCCAAACAGAATAGCGACGGACTCGAAGCGTACGAGACCGCTCTCAGAGACGCTCAGAACAATTACTCGGGCACCGACGAAAGCACAGCAATCAGCTTTGACAAGTTCAATTCAGTCATCGACGCGAAGGAATAATCATGGTCACCTGGAACGATATCAAACAATGGAAATCCACTAGCCTAGACACCGTCATTGACGATCTGATTTCCAAGAGAAAGAAAGCCGCGGAATGTGGCGAAGGGATTGTAGACATCGACACGGGCGTCGTCTGGTCCGGCGCGGGCGCCGATGCCGCATCCGGCGCTCTCAGCAAGATCGAAAGCAAATGCGAATTGCTTTTGGCCAATCTGGGAAGCATGCTTTCTGCGACCACGACCATGCAGAACGACATGGGCATGGTTGAAACTCTGGTTCAGGAAGCCGTATCGCGAATCGATTTCTACGGTTTTTCGGTGGACGCCGGCGGAAACGTGACGGACCCTCGAAACACCGGCGATTCGAAGAGCCCCGATGCCATACCGGTCCCCGACACCAGCGCCGATTTGGATTTCATCGATAGAAGCGAAGCAGTCAGCACGGCCCAGAACAACATAAACAACGCGTTGAAAAAGGCAAGAGAATGCGACGCCTCTTACAAGGCATCCCTCGACAGCATAGCCAAGGGGGAGGTCAAGGCAACCGAGAAACTGGGGGCAACGACTCCCGGACTCATCAATTTGCCCGGCCCCAACGCCAGCACTGAGTATGTGGCCGCCTGGTGGGCTTCCCTCACCGACGCCGAGAAGGAACATCTGATCCAAACGCAGCCCGCAACCATCGGCAATCTGGACGGCATCGACGGAACATCGCGAGACAAAGCCAACCGTGCCCAGCTCAACGCAGACATCGCTGCGACCCAAAAGGAACTCGACAAGGCCAAAGCGGAGTACAACTCCGACGAAGCAGAATCCCAGAGGAAGCTTGGAAGTGCAGAAAAGGCGAATAAAGTCGATGAACTGCAGAAGAAGCTCGACGAACTGAACAACCTCCACTCGTCGATCGAAGGCGAAAACCGCCAACTGCTGGTCTACGATCCCGCAACCGGAGAAAAGGGCCACGAGGTTCTTCACGCTGCCGTGGCCGTCGGCAATGTCGACACAGCCGACCACGTATCGACATTCGTGCCTGGCATGACGACGAATGTCAAGGACAATATGGAGGGATACACCGGCGACATGGAGAATCTGAAGAACGCCAGCGAACGGAAACTCCAAGAAACTGGCCAGGGAGGAAGCGTCGCGACGATCGTCTGGCAAGGATACGACGCGCCCCCGGGACTCGGAGAGGCCTCGTCCACCGATAGAGCGGAGGTTGGCGCGAAAGATCTGAAGTCCTTCGAGGAAGGCCTTCACGATTCCCGCACCGCGGTAGGCAACGCGCCTGACTTATCCGTGCTCGGCCACTCCTACGGATCGACCACCGCCAGCCAAGCCATGAACGAGGTCCGCCCGGGAGTGGTGAACAACTTCATGATGTACGGTTCCCCCGGGTATATGGGATCTGGCGCTTACGACTTCAATGTGCCTTCAGGCCACACATATGCAATGCGCTACAGCAACGACGCCATCATTCCCGCAGGAAACTCCCTGGGAAATGACCCAATGAATGACTCGAACATCAAACACCTAGATCCGGGCAAAGCCGAACACAGCTGGCCCAACCAGGGAATCAGTGCTCACTCCGACTATCTCGACGACGGTTCGCAAGCTCAGAAGAATTTGGCCGACGTCGTGACAAACAACGCGCATTAGAGCCCAACGCCGAGTATCGGCAATTCCGCTTGCGGGGGAATCTATTCGGAGAAGCGAGGACGCCAAGACTGCCACAGGCGCTCTTGGCGTCCTCGCTTCTTGGCGTCCTCATGCCGATAGCCTCCCAAATAACGGAAAGCCGCCTAGAGACGCGAGGGCATGCCACTCGTCGCAGCCGAAGCCGTTAGGCAAACGAGCACGTTTCATGCCGTCGTCTCAGGCCGTGGGGAGCCCTAACCACCGGCATCCTTGACTCCAGCAGAACTTTATTTGCAGGATATAAATATGAAAGGAGGCAAACGTTAACTTCAGTTAACACTCAATAGAATACGCAGACATCTTAGGCTATACAGAGATGTTCGCGTTCATAAACAGCAAAATAATAGATACAAGGACAATCCTATTTAGGAGACATGAAATGGCAGACACTTTAGTGATCGATCTCGACAGCCTCGTCTGCGCCAAGGACAATACCGATAAGGCCAGAGGACAAGTCGACCAAATCAAGGGCTCGGTCCCCTTGGCGACCGTCGCCACGGCCATGCCGTCTGGAACCGCGGGAGGAGCGGCTGCGTCGGCGGGTTCGCACATTGACGGGCTCGCGAAGAGGGTCACAGACTCGCTCGAGTCTTTCTCTACGGCGCTCCAGGGGGCTATGAACCAGTACGACACAACGGATCAGCACACTTCGGTGGATTTCGCCCAGTTTTCAGCAAAGATATCGGAGAAGGCGGAGTGATGGTCGATTGGCAGAATGTCACAAACTGGGATCCCTCCATCTTGGACACCGTTCTGAACAACCTCATCGCGGAGCGAAAGAAGTGCTACACCTCCGGCGAGTCGATTCAAGACATCGACAAAGACGTGACATGGTCGGGCGAAGGGGCAACAGCTGCCTCCTCGGCCCTCGGGCAGCTCGAAGACAAAACCGCAGGGCTGCTGGCGGACTTCGGAAAGCTCATCGGCGCGACGGAACAGGCCGTCGAAGGCGTCAAAGAAGTAAAAACCGCAGTGACAGAGGCCATTTCTTTGGCCGACGCTTACGGCTTCACCATCGCCTCAGACGGTTCGAAGGTCGAAGCGGCTGAGGACGATCCGACCGTTCAGGGCAAGCTTTCGGAGTGCTCAGGGCTCATTTCCAAGGCTCTGAGCAAAGCCGAGGAGACAGACGCCGCCTATGCGGCGGCTCTTGCCGAGGTTACCCAAGACCAGGTTCCCGTGACCGAGAGCCTAGGAGACGTCACTCCCGGGCTTCCAGACGGCCCGCCCAACGGCGCCACGCCCGAACAGGTCTCCGACTGGTGGAGCAGATTGGCCGAAGGCGAACGTCAAAGGTACGTTGATCGTTTCACCAAACCCGAGGCGCTGAACGACGCGGACACACGCGAACAAGCTCGAAAACTCGGGAACCTTAACGGTATCGAAAGCTGGGCTCGCGACAAAGTCAATCGCTCGCTCCTCGAGTGGGATATAGAGGATACGAAGCGCCAGGGAGACTCCCTTATAGCCAAAAGATCGGAAGAGGGGCCCAATGAAACAAATCGCATCCAAATTGAGCAACTATTCGCGCGGGAGCAGGAACTGGAAAAGCTGCGCGGCCAATTGGGCGTCGAAGAGGGCAAGCCTCCTAAACAGCTGCTCCTCTACGATCAGGCGACGGGCGAGAAAGGGCACGAGAATCTCCACGCCGCGGTCTCCTACGGCGACGTCGACAAAGCCAAACACGTTTCGACGATCGTGCCCGGCATGACCACGACGGTAAATTCGCTCGTCGAACCCGCCGTTCGGGACATGGGCAACCTCCACCGGGTCGCCAGCGATAAAGCAGGCGGGGATCCCGTAGCTGTTGTGACCTGGATGGGGTACGACGCTCCGGGCTATCCTGTAATACAAGACGGCGCAGAGGTGTTCGGACCGGAGAAGGCCCAGATGGGAGGCGACCGGCTCGTCGGCTTCGTCGAGGGGATCGACGCCTCCCACAAGAGCGAGGGGCACAACCTTCACCAGTCCGTTCTGGGGCACTCCTACGGTTCGACGACGTCGAGCCACGCCATGACCAAGGTCAAACCCGGCGTCGTCGACGATTTCGCGATGTACGGATCTCCCGGGGCCCAGGGCTGCGGCGCAGCCTACAACGTGCCGGAAGGCCACACCTACGCCATGCGCTACCAAACCGATTTTGTCGGAGCCGGCAGAGTCACCCCGTCTTTCAATGGCCTTGGGGAAGATCCGATGAATGACCCGAACATCAAACACCTCGACCCCGGTCATTCGCCGACGGAAGAAAGGTCACTGGACATTTTCGGGATGAAGCTCCCACGGGACTTCGGAGCCGCGACACATACCGAGTACATGAACGACGGCACGCAGTCGCAGGACCAGCTCGCCAACGTCGTCGTCGGAAAGGCCGGGTGATGCGGCGGTTCGCCTGAGAGACGGGGCATCCACCTGAGAGACGGGGCATCCGCCTGAAAGACGGGGAATCCGGCTGAGAAGCGGAAAGTTAGGGCTGCGCCCGCGCCCCTTGCTCTCGCGTCACTGGGAGGGGCCGACGGTCACGCGAGAGCGCTGCGCGCGGGCGAGCTCGGCGGCGACGGCTGCAACGTCGTCGGCGGAGACCTCCCGCGAACGGCGCAGCGCCTCCTGCCGGGAGACGAGGGATCCGCGGACGATTTCGGCCTGGCCGAGCTCGTTCATCCGCGAGCCGACTGACTCCAAGCTGAAGGCGTGGTCGGCGCGTGCGCGCCGGTAGGCGGTCTCAAGCTCCATCTTCGCGACGGATTCGCCGGCGATTGCCTCAAGGCACCCTTCCATGATCTCCGCGACGTCTTTCGCCGACTCCGGAGAGCACCCCGCGTACAGGCCGAAAAGGCCGCCCTCGTGGTACAGGCCGGGAAAAGAGTAGGTCGAGTAGGCGAGGCCGCGCTTTTCGCGCACCTCCTGAAAGAGACGGGACGAGGTGCCCCCGCCGAGAATCGTCGACAGCGTGTACAGGGCGTATCGGCGCTCGTCTTCGTCGGTCATCGCGGGCATGCCGACGACGACGGCGCTCTGCTCGACGGGGCGTTCGATCGAGAGATCCCGGCCCTCCGGATAGTCGATTGGCGCGCGGCGACGGCGCGCGGCCGGCGCGGCCCCTTCGCAAAGGCCCCATCCAGCGCGGCGCAGCGACGCCTCGACCATCGCGCACAGCGCCTCGTGGTCCGCCTTCCCCGCGGCCGTGACCACCAGCTCCTCGGGCCGATAGTTCCGCCTGTAATGGCTCGTGAGATTCGCGTGGTCAAGCCCGAGGACGCTCTCGGAGGTCCCGCCGATCGGGCGGCCCAGCGGATGCCCGCCCATCACCAGGGAGGCGATCTGCTCGTGGGCCACCTCGGAGGCGTCGTCGGCGTACATTGCGAGCTCTTCGAGGATGACGCCCCGCTCCATTTCCATGTCGGCTTCCGCAAGGGTCGAGGATGCGACCATGTCCGCGAGCAGCTCGACGGCGTCCTCGAGATCCTCCTCCACGACGTGCCCGTAATAGTAAGTCAGCTGCTTTCCCGTGCCGGCGTTGAAGTTGCCGCCGAGGAAGTCGATGCGGTCGGCGAGCTCCTTCGCGCTGCGCGAGGCCGTGCCCTTGAAGAGAAGATGCTCGAGGAAATGCGTGGAGCCGAGCGTCCCTTCGTTTTCATCGGCGGACCCCGCCCCCACCCAGAAGCCGACGGAGACGGTGTGCGCACTCTTGGCGCGTTCGGTCAACACCCGGACCCCTCCCGGAAGCACGGACCGGCGGATGAGGGCTCCGTCGTCCGTGAGGGCCATGTCATGCGGGCCGGGGCAAATGGGAAGGTCGACGGTGGAAAATTCAGTCACGCGTCAAGGTTAGCCGACCCCGCCGCCGAGGCGCAGCCGGATGCGCACGCCGCGAAGCAGGGGCGCGCACCTGCCTAAAGCCAAGCGCACCTGCCGCGAAGCAGGGCGGCATTGAAAAGGGCGGCCCTTCAGGGGCCGCCCTTTTGCGTCTGTTGCCGTTCGAACTGTTGCCGCTCGAACGGCCGCCGCGTCACTCGGTCGAACCGGAGCTCTCGCTGGAGCGGCGGCGCTGGCGAGGCGCCCGGCGCGATCCGCGTTCGCGGCGGGCGGGACGCTCCGCCTCTTCCTGCTCGGCCGGAGCCGGAGCCTCAGGCTCCTCCTCGACGACAGCGTGGAGCGAGACCTTTCCGCGAGGATCGATCTCGGCGATCTCCACCTCGACCTTGTCGCCGACGTTGAGGACGTCCTCGACGTTCTCAACCCGCTTGCCGCCCACGATCCGGCGAATCTGCGAGATGTGGAGAAGGCCGTCGCGCCCCGGGGCGAGGGAGACGAAGGCGCCGAAGGTCGTCGTCTTGACGACCGTGCCGACGAAGCGCTCGCCGACCTCGGGCATCTGCGGGTTGGCGATGGCGTTGACCGCTTGACGGGCAGCCTCGGCGGACGGGCCGTCGGTTGCGCCGATGAAGACGGTGCCGTCGTCCTCGATCGAAATCTCGGCGCCGGTGTCTTCCTGAATCTGGTTGATCATCTTGCCCTTGGGGCCGATGACCTCGCCGATCTTGTCGACCGGGATCTTGACGGTGATGATGCGCGGCGCGGTGGCTGCCATCTCGTCGGGCCCGTCGATCGCCTCGGTGATGAGGTCGAGGATCGCGAAACGGGCGTCGCGGGCCTGGCCGAGGGCGGCGTCGAGAACCGCGGCGGGAATGCCGTCGAGCTTCGTGTCCAGCTGGAGGGCCGTGACGTACTCTCGGGTTCCGGCGACCTTGAAGTCCATGTCGCCCAGCGCGTCCTCGGCGCCGAGGATGTCGGTGAGGGTGCAGTATTTCGTTTCGCCGTCGATCGTGGCGGAGACGAGGCCCATGGCGATTCCGGCGACGGGCGCCTTGAGCGGGACGCCCGCGTTGTAGAGGGAGAGGGTCGATGCGCACACCGAGCCCATCGACGACGAGCCGTTGGACCCCATCGTCTCGGAAACCTGGCGAATCGCGTACGGGAACTCTTCGCGGCCGGGAAGCTGGGATTCGAGGGCGATCTCGGCCAGGTGCCCGTGGCCGATCTCGCGGCGCTTGGGCGAGCCGACGCGGCCGGTCTCCCCCGTCGAGTACGGCGGGAAGTTGTAATGGTGGATGTAGCGCCGCGACGTCGCCGGGGAAAGGTTGTCGAGCTGCTGCTCCATCTTCAGCATGTTGAGGGTGGTCACCCCGAGGATCTGGGTCTCGCCGCGCTGGAACAGCGCCGAGCCGTGGACGCGGGGAAGGACGCCGGCTTCAGCCGTGATCGTGCGGATCTCGACGGGCGTGCGCCCGTCCATGCGAACGCCCTCCGTGAGCACGTGATGGCGCATGGTCTTCTTGAACGCGGCGTTGACGGCGGCCGCAATCGCCGCTTCCTCCTCGGGGAACGCCTCCTCGAGCTCTTCGACGACGGACTCCGTCAGCTCGTTGAGGGCGTCGTCGCGCTCGGCCTTCGCCACGATGCCGAGGATCGGCGCGAAACGACCGCCGATTTTCTCTTCGACGGCCTCGTACTGCTCGTCCGTGTAATCCGGGAAGAACGGGAAATCTCCGACGGGCTTTCCGCACTCCTCCACGAGCTTGGACTGCGCCTCGCACAGCGTGCGGATGACGGGTTTGGCCGCTTCAAGGCCCGCAGCCACTTCGGCCTCGGTCGGTTTGGCGCCGCCGGCCTTGATGACGGCGTCCGCGTGTTCGGGGGCCTGGGCCTCGACCATCATGACGGCGACGTCGTCGCCCACGACGCGGCCGGCGATCGCCATGGAGAACGTGGCCCGCTTGAGCTCGCTCCACCGCGGAAACGCAACCCACTGCCCGTCGATGAGGGCCATGCGGGTTCCGCCGATCGGACCCGAGAAGGGAAGCCCCGCGAGAGAGGTCGCCATGGAGGCGGCGTTGATCGCGAGGACGTCGTAGGCCTCGTCCGGGTTGATCGTCATAACCGTGGCGACCACCTGGACCTCGTTGCGCATGCCCTTCTTGAAGGCGGGGCGCAGCGGCCGATCGATGAGGCGGGCGGCGAGGATGGCCTCGGTTCCGGGGCGCCCTTCGCGGCGGAAGAAAGAGCCGGGAATGCGCCCGGCTGCGTAGGAGCGCTCTTCGACGTCGACCGTCAGCGGGAAGAAGTCGAAGTGTTCCTTCGGGGCTTTCGAGGCCGTGGTCGCCGCGAAAACCGTGGTGTCGTCGTCGAGGTAGGCGAGCGCGGATCCGTTGGCTTGGCGGGCGAGAAGGCCCGTTTCAAAACGAATGGTGCGGGTTCCGAACGCGCCGTTGTCGATGACGGCGTTCGAAGAGTGGACGTCGGGTCCCTCCATGGAGTGTCTCCTTATTTTCTGTTTCTCTCCCCGACACGGCCATCAGTGACAACTCACGGACCTTTCCGGAAGCTCCCACCGAAGACCGGGCACTGGGGATCGTCTTTATCAACGAAATGCGGCCCGGACTGTTCTCCGGGCCGCCCCATGTCACCGGCGAAGGCCGAGACGAGCGATCAGTGAGCGGTAACGCTCGATGTCCTCTTCGGCAAGATACGCCAGAAGCCGCTTGCGCTGGCCGATGAGAAGCATGAGGCCTCGCCGCGAATGGTGATCGTGTTTGTGGGTGCGAAAATGCTCGGTCAATTCCTTGATGCGGGCTGAGAGCAAAGCAACCTGAACCTCCGGGGAACCGGTGTCGCCCTCATGGGTCGCATACTCGGCGATGATCTGCTTCTTCTGTTCCGGCTTGAGGGCCATGATTCTCCTTTTCGTTCCGTTGCACGGAGCTCCGGGGCCTGTTCTCCCGAGCTATGACGCTTCCGTGGCCGATCTGACGGCCTTTTAAGTTTACCAGCAAGCACAAACGACGGTTGACATTCCTGTGTGAGCTTGCATACCGGGCTTTCGTGAGCTTGCGTACCTCAAGCGGCCGTGCGCCGTCGCGAGCATCGTGAGCCGGGCGGCGCCGTGCCCCATGCGGCGACTGCCGGCGTGTGGGACGTCGGGCCCGACCCGCACGGGCGGCGCCGTCTGCCGGGCGTCCCCCGCGGGTCACACGGCGGTGACCGAGGCCGGATCGACCCTTCCCGCCGTCGGCACGCCCAGAATCTCGGCCGTGTTGCGCAGGTCCTCGTCCATCTGGCCGAGAAGCCCCTCGAGGGAGTCGAAGGAGAGCATGGGCCTGAGGTATTCGACGAAGTCGACGGCTATCGACTCCCCGTAGAGGTTGAGGTCCGACCTTCCGAGGACGTGGACCTCGACCGTCCGCTCGGTCCCCTCGAAGTGCGGATTCGTCCCCACCGATATCGCCGCGGGAAGGTACTCCGCGGCGCGGGCGCCCTCGACCGAGCGCACGAGCCACCCCGCGTACACGCCGTCCGCGGGGACTTCGCCGAGGTCGTCGCCCGCGAGGTTGGCCGTGGGAAAGCCGATGGCGCGCCCGCGCTGGAATCCGTGGACGACCTCGCCGCGGATCCGGTGGCGGCGCCCGAGGACCCGGGCGGCCCCCGCCACGTCGCCTGCGGCGAGAAGCTCACGCACCCATGTCGAGGACCACCTGCGACCCTCCGGCGCGGTGAGATCGGACACGAGCGTCACCTCGACGCCTTTTTCCTTTCCCAGTTCGGCCAGCACAGCGCCGTCGCCTTCGTTGCGGCGCCCGAACCTGACGTCCTCGCCGACGACGACGACGCGCGCCCGCAGCTCGCCCACAAGCTGATCTTCGAAGAACTCGCGGGGCGTCGCCCGGGCGTAGCCGAGGGTGTACCTCTGGACGTAGACGGCGTCGATCCCCGCAGCGGCGAGGCGATCGATCCGGTCGCCCAGGGTCGAAACGAGATGGACGCTCTGGCCCGAATGCACGGAGGCGGGATGCGGATCGAATGTGAGCGCCACGGAGACGAGGCCGCGTTCCTTCGCCTGCCGAACCGTCTCACGCAGCACCGCGCGGTGGCCTTTGTGCACGCCGTCGAAGACCCCTATCGTCACCGCCGTGCCGACGAGGCCGCTCGGAATGTCCTCAGGTCTGCGCCATACGTCGATGCTCACGCCGGCAACCCGCGAAGGCCGAGGTCGCGCCGCCCCTCCGAAAGATCGACGATCCGCTCGTCGACGACGGGCTTTTCGCCCGAGCCTCCGCCGCAGCCGCAGGATCCGCCCCCTCCGCAGCCGCATCCTCCGTGCCCGCCGCAGCCGCATTCGGACGTCGGTTCGGCGGGGGCCGGGGGCTCCGCCGTGTGCCCCCGGACTATCGCGGCGGCGACGACGGCGGCATCGACCGCGCCGCCTCCGCATCCGCAATGAGAGTGGTTAGCGTTAGTCATGAGATATAGGTTAATGCTCCGCGCCGACGCCGAGCACATCGACGTGGACGCGGGGCATGTCGAGGCCCGCACGGGGGCAGAGACGTCACCCTTCCGAAGCGGGCGTCAAAAGCAGGTCGGGTTTGACCTTCCCGCCTCTGTGGCTGACGAGGGCGACGGGCGTTTCGCCGCTCCATGCCACCGCGACGGCGGATCCCGAGCAGCGCCCGTCGGGTCCGGAAACCGGGGCGCCGCCGCCCGTCGCGCCCGCGGCTTTCACGCCGACGACGTCGGAGGCCGAATCCGCGGAGACGAAACGTCCCATGCGCAGGTCGCGCGCCGCCTCCGCGCCCACCTCCAGAGCCGGGAACATCGCGCGGCACAGGTCCGCCAAGGTGCGGACGGGCATCTGCCCGCCGGCCTCGACCGCGTCGGCGCATTCGCGCACGCGCATGGCCTCGCCGACGTCCCAGGGGCCGACTCGCGTGCGTCTGAGAGACGTCAGATGTGCGCCGAATCCGAGGGCCTCCCCCAGATCGCGCGCCAACGCGCGCACATAGGTTCCCGCGCCGCACACGACGCGCACATCCAGATCGAGGACGGGCGTCCCGCCGGCCTCGGCAAACCGAGGGCCGCCGACTGCTTCGAAGACATCGACGCGAATCGGCCGGGCGTCGAGGGCGACCTCGCGCCCCTCGCGAACCAGGTCGTAGGCTCTGCGGCCTTCGACTTTCAGAGCGCTCACCGAGCTTGGAACCTGAAGGACGTCGCCGGTCAGGTTCGCCATGGCTAAGGCGAGCTCCGCGGCGTCCACGCCCTGCGCGCCCCTCGCCCGCACGAGTTCGCCCTGCGCGTCTTCGGTGGACGTTTCGATCCCGAAACGAATCGTCGCCTCGTACTCTTTGGAGGTTCCCGTGACGTACCGCAGCAGCTTCGTAGCGCGCCCGAGGCCGATGCAGAGCACACCCGTGGCGATCGGGTCGAGGGTTCCGGCGTGCCCGGCCTTCTTCGTTCCCGCCAGCCGCCGGACGGCGCCGACGACGTCGTGGCTGGTGACGCCGGGATCCTTGTCGATGACGGCAAGGCCGTCGCCCGGGAAGCTCCCGCGGGGAAGCTCGCCCCACGGCATGGATCGCCGCGGGCCGCTCCGAGGCTCAGGCCTCATCCACGCCCTCGGCTTCGCCGTTCTCGGGCGCGTCCCCGGCGGTTTCGCGATCGTCGGCCGAGGCTTCATCGGCGACCTCGCCCTCCTCGACGTCGCGGGGCTTCTTGTACGGATCAGCGTCCCCGGCCGGCAGCGCGCCTTCCGCCGTCTTGGCGATCTCGGCGTCCCTGTGCCGCGCGGCAGCAAGAGCGTCCTCGAGGGAGCGTGCCGTCTCCGGCAGGGCGTCGGCCGTGAACTCGATCGTCGGCGTCAGGCGCAGACCCAACTGCCTGCCAACGTGCGAGCGGATATTGCCCTTGGCCGCGTTGAGGGCTCGGCCGGCGTCTCTGAGCCTCCTCTCATCGCCGTAGGCGGTGTAGAAGACCGTGGCGTGCTGAAGGTCGCCGGTGACGCGGACGTCCGTGACCGTCACGAGCTCAAGGCGGGGATCCTTCAATCGGTTTGTCACCAGAGACGCGACTATCTCGTGGATGCGCTCGGCGACTCTGTTGGCGCGTGGATTGGGCATCTGGCACTCCTTTTCGGCGGATGGGCTTGGACCGGCCGGCCGGGCGGCGAACAGGCCTTCGACGGCGGGCGGGCCTGAGAATATAGGTCAGCCTGAGACTGCGGGCGGAGACTATGGGCAGGGCTGAGACTGCGAGCCAGCCGACTGCGGCGGCGAACCTTGCGGCCCGCCGCCGTCGACCGCGTCAATCGCGCGGCTTTTCCTGCATCTCGAAGGTTTCGATGAAGTCGCCCTCGCGAATGTCGCGATACCCGAGTGTGATTCCGCACTCGTATCCTTCGCGGACCTCGGTGACGTCGTCCTTCTCGCGGCGCAGCGAGACGATCTCCAGATCGGGGGCGACCACGACGCCGTCGCGGACCAAGCGGGCCTTCGCGCCCCGTCGGATCGTGCCCGAGCGCACGATCGAACCCGCGATGTTTCCGAACTTGCCGGAGCGGAACACCTGGCGGATTTCGGCCGCGGCCAGCTGGACTTCCTCGAAGACCGGCTTGAGCATGCCCTTGAGGGCGGCTTCGACGTCTTCGATGGCGGAGTAGATGACCGAGTAGAATTTCATGTCCACGCCTTCGCGGTCGGCGATCTCCTGGACGCGTTCGGCCGGGCGGACGTTGAATCCGATGATGATCGCGTTGTCGACGGTGGCGAGGTTGACGTCGTTCTGGGTGATGGCGCCGACGCCGCGGTGGATGATCTGCAGCGCGACCTCGTCGCCGACCTCCAACTCGAGGAGCGAGCTTTCGAGGGCTTCGACGGAGCCGGACGCGTCTCCCTTGATGATGAGATTGAGCGTCTGCACCGTCCCCTGCTTGAGGGCGTCGTTGAGGTTTTCCAGCGAGATCCGCTTGCGGCGCTTGGCAAGCGTTGCCGCGCGCTGGGCCGCTTCGCGCTTGTCCGCGATCTGGCGGGCGGTGCGGTCGTCGGGAGCGACGAGGAAGGAGTCGCCCGCGGCGGGAACCGTGGACATTCCCAAGATCTGCACGGGGCGCGAGGGCTCGGCCTCTTCGACCGCGCTTCCGTCGTCGTCGAACATCGCCCTGACGCGGCCGTGGGCCGTTCCGACGACGAGGGAGTCGCCGATGCGGAGCGTGCCCGTCTGGACGAGCGCCGTGACGACGGCGCCCCGGCCCTGGTCGAGCTTCGCCTCGATCGCGACGCCGCGGGCGTCCCGTTTCGGGTTGGCGCGCAGATCGAGGTCGGCGTCGGCCGTGTAGAGGATGGCCTCGAGCAGATCGTCGATGCCGGTGCGCAGCTTCGCTGAGATGTCGACGAACATCGTGTCGCCGCCGTACTCTTCCGTGACGATCCCGTACTCGGTCAGCTGGCCGCGGATCTTCTCCGGATTGGCGCCGTCGACGTCGATCTTGTTGACCGCGACGATGATCTTGACGCCCGCCGCCTGCGCGTGGTTGACGGCCTCGATCGTCTGGGGCATGACGCCGTCGTCCGCTGCGACGACGAGCACGGCGATGTCGGTGACGTCGGCCCCTCGCGCACGCATCTGGGTGAAGGCCTCGTGGCCGGGCGTGTCGATGAAGGTGATCGCCCTGTCCTGGCCCTCGTACTCGAGACGCACCTGGTAGGCGCCGATGTGCTGGGTGATGCCGCCGTGCTCGGTGTCGATGACGTGAGTCGAGCGGATCGCGTCCAGCAGCTTCGTCTTGCCGTGGTCGACGTGGCCCATGACGGTGACGACCGGGGGCCGCGCGACGAGGTCCTCGTCGTCCTCGGCCTCGTCCTCCGCCTCGAGGTCGATGTCGAAGGCCTCGAGGATCTCGCGGTCCTCGTCTTCGGGCGAAAGGATCTGGACGTCGTAGCCGAGCTCGGCTCCGAGCAGGGTGAACGTGTCTTCGTCAAGCGATTGATTGGCCGTGGCCATCTCGCCCATGCGGAACAGAACGGCGATGAGGGCGGCGGAGCTCGCGCCGATCCGCTCGGCGAAGTCGGCGAGGGAGGCGCCTGCGCGGACCCGGACCACCGTGGATCCGTCGCCCCGAGGAACCTCGATGCCCGCGACCATCGGAGAGGACTGTGCCTCGAACTCTTCGCGCTTGGCCCTTCTCGATTTGCGGCCGCGCGACGGGCGCCCGCCTTGACGTCCGAACGCGCCGGCCGTCGAGCCGCCGCGGGACTTCCCGCCGGACCGTGTGAAGCCGCCGCCGCGGTTGCCGGGCCCGCCCGGGCCGCCGCGGCCCGGGCCTCCGGAGCGTCCCCTGTTGCCGCCCGAGGAGGAGCGCCCCGCCGGCTGGGCGGAGGACCTGTCGGGCATCATGCTCGGATTGGGGCGCGGGGCGCCCGAGCGCGGGCGCGAGGAGCCTGAGCGGCCTCCGGGCTTGCCCTGCTGGCGATGCCCGCCGCCGGGGCGGGGCATTCCCTGCGCGGGCGCAAACGGGTTGTTGCCGGGGCGCGGCGCCTGAGGCTTCGGCCCCCCGCTGGAACGCTTCTTCTTCGGATTCGAAGGCTTGGGCGCCTTTGACTTCTCCCCGGCCGGCTTGGGCGCGGACGGCTTCGGCGCGCCGGGCTTGGGCGCAGCCGACTTTGCCGCCTTCCCCCCGGCCGCTTCGCGCGGTTTGTCCGCTTTCTCCGCGGAAGCCTTGGCCTTGGGCGCCGGCGTCGCAGCGGCGGGGCCGGGCTTGGGCCCCGAGACCGGCGCGCCGCCGCTTTGGGTTCGGGGCGCGGTCTGCTGGGCCGGCGACGCCTGCGCCGACGTCGAGCCGTCGCCCGGCGCCTCCTTGCTTTCAGGCGCAGGGGCGCGAGAGGGGCTCTGGGAGTCTGCGGCGTCGGCCTTTTCGGCGTCGGGCGCTGCGGCGCGCTCCCCCGATTTGGCGGCTTTGGCCTGCGAGGCGGGCTTCTTGGCGGATTTCTTCTTCTTTTCGACAAGCTCGGGGTGAGCTTTGATGTACTCGTGCGCTTTGCGCACGACGGGCGCCTCGATAGTCGACGAGGCGGATTTGACGAATTCGCCGCTTTCCTTGAGCACTTCGAGCAGCTTCTTGCTCGTTATGCCCAATTCCTTGGCGAGTTCATGGACGCGGACCTTGGCCACAGTTCTCCTTCGTACGGGCCAGTGTCGCGCACAGGCCCACTAGTGCTGGCAGCTCATCGCTGGGTACTCATCGGGTGCCCATCGGGTCTCTACCCGCTTTCTTATCTCGACTCTCGGACGGGTTTCCGTCCGACGGGACAAGCAACTCCTCCACCGTCCCCGTGTCAAGGGGCGCGGCTTTGAGAGCGCGCTCAAAAGCCCGCGAACGCACAGCACGTTCGAGGCACGGGAGATCAGGATGGACCCAAGCCCCACGGCCTTGCATCGTTCCACGCGAATCCACGACAACCGCGGATTCGCGCCGCACCACGCGGACCATTTCCATACGGCTGTCCCTGAGCCTGCATCCGATGCAGGTGCGAGGCCGACCTGTCACCAGTCCCTCCTTCAAGAACGCCATTGGGTATTTTAGCGCTTTTACGCCGAAGGCGCCGAAACGGCCGGGCCGAAGAAGAGAGCGCTCACTCACATTCAGTCGTCGAAGTCGTCCAAATCGTCCGATTCCTTGCGGATGTCGATCGACCACCCGGTCAGTTTGGCGGCAAGGCGCACATTTTGCGCCTCTTTCCCGATCGCGAGCGACGTCTGCCCGTCGGGGACTATCGCCCTCGCCTGGCGTTCGGCCTTGTCGAGAATGTCCACGCGGACGACTTTGGCGGGCGAGAGGGACGCCGCGATGAAGACTTTGGGATCGTCGTCGTAATCGACTATGTCGATCTTCTCGCCGCCGAGCTCCGTGGTCACCGCGCGCACGCGCTGCCCATTGTGCCCGATGCACGCGCCTTTCGCGTTGACGTCCGGGATGTCCGACCACACGGCGATCTTCGCGCGATGCCCCGCCTCTCTGGCAAGCGCGACGATTTCAACCGTGCCGTCCTGGATTTCAGGCACCTCCATTTCGAAGAGCTTGCGCGCGAAGTCGGGATGGGTCCGCGAGAGGCGCACGGAAGCTCCGCGAGTGCCCACTGACACCTCGAGGACGAGGGCCCGAAGGTGGTCGCCGTGGCGGAACCTCTCCGTGGGCACCTGCTCCTCGGCCCGCAGGACGGCCTCATGTTCGCCCACGTCCACCAGCAGGTCCCTGCTGTCGTGGCGGGGGTTCTGCTGGACGACGCCGGAGACGACCTCGCCCTGTTTTCCCTTGAACGATCCGAGGACTCTGTCCGTCTCGGCGTCGCGCAGGCGCTGCGCGATGATCGAACGCGCCGTGGACGTCGCGATCCGGCCGAAGTCTCCGGGGGTGTCGTCGAATTCGCCGATGACCTCCCCGTCCTCGTCGACCTCGGGCGCATAGACCGTGACCTTGCCGGTGTTCCGGTCCATTTCCACTCGGGCGCCGCGCACAGCCCCCGGGACGCGTTGATAGGCGTGAAGCAACGCGTCCTCGATCGCACCCACGATCACGTCGACGCTGATGCCGAGCTCGCTTTCGACGATGCGAAGCTCGTTCATCTGAATGTCCATCAGTCTTCTTCCTCCTCGATCGCGGACTGCGGAGCCCGGCTCATATCGATCTTGACACGGCCAGAGACGACCTCGGCCATGGGCACGCTGCGCTGACTTCCCCCGACCTGGACGTTCAACGTGTCGCCGGAGAGGCTCATGAGCCGACCGACGACGCTCCTCCCGTCAACCATGCGCAGCTCCACGAGGCGCCCTTGCGCCCTGGAAAAATGGCGGGGCTCGCGCAGGGAGCGCTCGGCGCCGGGAGTCGAAACCTCCAGCGTGTACGCGCCTTGCACCAAGTCGACGTCGTCAAGCCGCTGCGAGATGTCGCGTGAAACCTCGGTCAGCCGGTCGGAGTCCACTCCCCCAGGCCCGGAAGGCAGGTCGACGACGACTTTGACGACGAGGTTCTTGCCGCCCCTGCCGACCTTCACCCCTTCCAGGTAAAGTCCGCACGAGGCGACGACTTCGTCCAACGCCGCGGAAATGCTCTCGGTCATCTCTGCGTTTCCTCGGCGTTCCTGGTGTGGACGGCGCGGATTGCGGGAGTCGCGACGTCCACCGGGATGGGTTCTACGTGACGGTGCCATGCCCCTAGCCTACCGATTCATCGCCCCCGAGCGAGTGAAGTGTGGGATCGCGCCCGTGGCAAAATTGGCTCATGACATCTCGTCGCTTAGTTTTCGGCCTTTCCGCCCTCCTGGCGGTGCTCATGATTGGCCTGCTCATCGCATCGGGCGTGCGCTTCGACAACCAGGACGTCGATCCGGCGCCCGCTTCGAGCCAGGAGCGCAAGCGCCAGGCGCTGGCTGAAAAGTCGACTCTCATCGCCGATGCGGCGAAGCGGCTGGCGGCCGCTTCGCCGAATTCGAACGTTTTCCCCCGTGTGGAAAACGCCGCCGCCGCATATGCCTCCGCGCTGGGAGGGGTGTGGAGGCCGTGGCCGAACGGTGCGCCTTCGGGGCGAACTAACCCGCCGGTTTCGACGGCGGCGCCGGCGAACGCGGATGCCTCCTTCCTCGCCCTCAAACTCGGCGAGCTCTCGCGAGAGGCCGTTGCCGCCGCCAACTCGGCCCCGGTTTCGCAACGCGAAACCTACCTCTCCGTCGCACTTGACGCCCGTCTTCAAGCCATGGGAGTGGCGGCGCACACCGGGGGCAAAGCCTCGTGCGGCGACGTCGACCCTGTCGCCGCGGGCAAGGCGGCGGCGACCGAGGAGGCCCTTTCCGGCGTCGAGGCGGCCCGCCAATGGCTGGAGACGGACGTCGCCGCCCTTCCCGCGAATCAGCGACAGGCGGGGATCGCCCGCATCGACTCGATCAAGGCCGCCCAGTCGGCGATGATTTCCTCCGGCACCAAGGACAGGCGCCCGGCCGTCGCCGCCCCTCCCAAGCTCGCCGCGGGCGAGACCTTGAGGAGCGCCGCGTTGAAAAGAAGCTCGGCCGCGCTCGTGGGCGGCGCGGCGAAAGCCGACAAGCCGAACGGAGAGGCGGCTGTCAGCTACGCCTGCTCTCTCTATGCCTCGCAAGAAGAACGCGACAGCGTGGGGACGCTCCTGAAGAAGTGACGGACGAGGCCGGGAACAGCGGAAAGGCGGCCGCCCTCCCGGCGCCGGGCAAACCGCGCAGGCGCCGGCTCGGACCGTTCAGGCGCCGGGCAAACCGCCCGGGAGTCAGCTCTGCGCGGACAAGGCGGACCGGACAAGCTCGCCGACCCGCTCGCGGGCCTGCTCAACGGGCGCCTCGATCGTTTCTCCGGCCCGGTCTCGGACCTCCACGCGCCCGTCGGCCAGACCGCGTCCGACGACGACGCCGAAAGGCACGCCCAGCAGCTCCCAATCGGCGAATTTCACTCCGGCGCTGACCTTGCGGCGGTCGTCGAGCAGCACTTCGACGCCGTCGGCTTCCAAACCGGCCGCGATGTCCTCGGCGACGGCGTAAATGGCGTCGTCCTTCCCGGCGGCGACGATATGAACGTGCGCGGGCGCCACGCTTGCCGGCCACATCAAGCCCCGCCCGTCGTGGTTCTCCTCGGCCAGCGCGGCCAGAACCCGGGTGATCCCGATTCCGTAGGATCCCATCGTCACGGTCCGGCTCTTCCCGTTCTCGTCGAGGACGGAAAGGCCGAGGGCCTTCGCATACTTGCGGCCAAGCTGGAATATGTGCCCGACCTCGATTCCCCTGGCGATCTCCAGGGGGCCCGAACCGTCGGGCGCCTCGTCCCCGGCGCGCACCTCGGCCGCCTCGATTGAGCCGTCGGCCTCGAAATCACGCCCGTAGACCAAGCCGACCACGTGAACGTCCGGCTTGTTCGCGCCGGTCACCCAACGCGACCCCCTCGCGACGCGGGGATCGAGGAGGTAGCGCGGAGCGGGCGGCTCCGCCTCGGCCGGACGCGCCGACTGCGGCCCGACCGCTTGGGGCCCGATGTATCCGGGGACCAGCTCCGGGTAGGCCTCGAGGTCTTCCGGCGTCGCGATCTCGACCTCGGCGGGGGCGAGCGCCGCCTCCACCCGCTTCATGTCGACGTCCCGGTCGCCCGGCAGACCGATGACGATCACCTCGCGCCGGCCGTCGGGATGTACGGCAGCGACGACCACGTTCTTCAGCGTGTCCGCCGCCGTCCACAGCCCGTTGGGCTTCGGCGCCGCCTCGTTCACCGCATCGACCAGCGTGGCGATCGTCGATGCTCCGGGAGTGACGATCTCCACAGGCTGGCCGAAGGAGGACGAATCGACCTCGGCCGGCGGGACCGTGGCGACCGCCTCGGTGTTCGCCGCGTACCCTCCGGCGGAGCGCACGAAGGCGTCCTCCCCGATCTCGCAGGGAAAGAGGAACTCCTCGCTTCGCGATCCCCCCATCGCCCCCGAAACCGCCGAGCATATGACGAAGGGCAGGCCAAGCCGGGCGAAGATCCTCTGGTAGGCGGATCTCATAGCGGCGTAGGAGGCGTCCAGCCCCGCTTCATCGACGTCGAAGGAATAGGCGTCCTTCATCACGAACTCGCGGCTGCGGATGACCCCGGCCCTCGGGCGGGCCTCGTCGCGATATTTTGTTTGAATCTGGTAGAGCGAGAGCGGAAGGTCCTTGTAGGAGGAGCACATGTCCTTGACCAGCAGGGTGAAAAGCTCTTCGTGCGTCGGCGCCAAGAGGTAGTCCGATTCTTTGCGGTCCTTGAGCTTGAACAGAGTGGGGCCGTAATCGCTCCACCGGCCCGAAGCCTCGTAGGGCTCGCGCGGCAGGAGCGCCGGGAAATGGACCTCTTGGCCGCCGGCAGCCTCCATCTCTTCGCGCACGATCCCCTCGATCTTTCTCAGCACCCGCAGGCCCAGCGGCAGCCACGTGTAGATTCCGGGGGCAGCGCGGCGGATGTAACCCGCCCGCACAAGCAGCCTGTGGCTGGCCACTTCGGCGTCGGCCGGATCTTCGCGCAGCGTACGAACGAAAAGAGATGACATTCTAAGCACGAATACAAGCATACCGGGTGGCTTGCCGAAGCCGTCGAATCCGGCCTGCCAAGCCGCGCCCGTGTTTCGCCGTATTCGCCCCTTCGCCGCGCCCCTGCTTTCCTCCGCACCTCTGTTTTCGCCGCGCCCCAATTCGGCCCGGCCGCACAAGGCATTCGGCTGCACAGGACATTCAGGTGCGCTGTGCGTCGGACACCGCACGCATCGCGTGCCTATATGTATATCGTCGTCCATTCTCCGACGACGTCGAATCCCACCTTGCGGTAGACGGCTACGGCAGACTCGTTGAAGTCGTTGACGTAGAGGGAGACGGTCGGGGCGACATTTTCCCGGATGAGGGCCACGGAGGCGGCGATGCCCGACGTGGCGATGCCGCGCCCCCTCAGATCCGGCGGAACCCACACGCCTTGGATCTGCGCCACGCCGCCGGCCAAGGCGCCGACGTCGGCCTTGAAGACGACGCGCTCCCCTGCGCCGTCGGCCGCAGGGGCAGTGCGAATAAATGTGTGGCCGCGCCTGACCAGGCTTTCGGCCCGTTTCTCATAGGCGTTGCCGAAGACGGTCGGGTCCTGTCCCACTTCCTCGATGTACATTGCCACGGAGGCGGGAAAGACGATGGGCATGTCGGAAAGCTCAGCCTGCCGGACAAGCGGATCCGGGGCCGTCTTGAGCCCTTCGCCCATAACCATCGAGTGCTGTCGCCTGCGAATTTCACGGGCCGGCCCCCATTGGCCCTCCACCCGTTCCCACAGGCCCATCACCTGGTCGCTGGGGCCAACCATCGACGTCGCCGACCGCCACCTCCCCAGCAGCTCGTCCGCGAGGAGGTCGAGGCCTGCGGCGTCGAAGCCGAGGGGAATGACGTTGCCCCAGTCCCACGCGAACCCCGTGAGCTCGTTGGCGGCGTCGAACAGGCCGATCCCCCTGTGGCCGGAAAGCCCCGTGTCTTCCACGGCCACCCGTGCAAGGACGGCGTCCACCGGCCTGCTTTCAAAAAAGCGCAGGACCGCCTCGGCGTCGGAGGATCCGAGGGAGCGCATGCCGGGACAGCGTTTGCGATTGAGCCAGGACACGTCGACCGCTCAGAAGGCCTGGACCACGGGCTTGTCGCCTTCGGCGGCCTCGCCCATTTCCTCTGCCATCTCGTTGGCGTATTTCAGCAAGGTTTCGACGATCCGGTCCTCAGGGACAGTCTCGACCACCTTTCCGTGCACAAAGATCTGGCCCTTGCCGTTTCCCGAGGCGCAGCCGAGGTCGGCTTCGCGCGCCTCTCCCGGCCCGTTGACGACGCAGCCCATGACGGCCACCCGCAGCGGCGCCTTGACGTCTTTGAGCCCCTCCTCGACGGACTCGGCGAGCGTCCACACGTCCACCTGGGCGCGGCCGCAGGAGGGGCAGGAGACGATCTCGAGCTTGCGCGGACGCAATCCCATGAATTCGAGGAGCTTAGAGCCCACCTTCACCTCTTCGACGGGAGGCGCCGAGAGGGAGACGCGGATCGTGTCGCCGATGCCCTGCGCCAGGAGCGTGCCGAAGGCCGCGGCGGACTTGATGGTTCCCTGGAAGGCGGGGCCCGCCTCGGTGACGCCGAGATGGAGGGGCCAGTCGCCTCGCTCGGCAAGCATCTGGTAGGCCTGCACCATCGTGACGACGTCGTGGTGTTTGACCGAAATCTTGAAGTCGCGGAAACCGCATTCCTCGAAGAGGGAGGCCTCCCAGACGGCGGATTCGACGAGCGCCTCCGGGGTGGCGGAGCCGTATTTTTTGAGCAGCCTCGGGTCGAGCGACCCCGCGTTGACGCCGATGCGAAGCGAGACGCCGTAGTCGGAGGCCGCTTTGCAGATGTCGGCGACCTTGTCGTCGAACTTCTTTATGTTTCCGGGGTTGACCCGAACGGCCCCGCATCCGGCCTCAATGGCGGTGAAAACGTACTTGGGCTGGAAATGAATGTCCGCTATGACGGGGATTCTGGACTGCTTGGCAATGATCTTCAGCGCGGAGGCGTCTTTGTCCGTGGGGCACGCGACGCGGACGATGTCGCACCCGGCGGCCGTGAGCTCGGCGATCTGCTGGAGGGTCGAGCCGATGTCGTGGGTCTTCGTCGTGGTCATCGACTGCACCGAAATAGGGGCGTCGCCGCCGACGGCGACGCCCCCGACCTGGATCTGACGCGTGCGCTTCCTCGGGGAGAGGACATTGAGCTCGGGGCGCAGGCCCGGCATGCCAAGGTCAACAATCACGCGTCCAAGTATCCCACGCGAACCGCGACGATGTGATCTCGGGCCTGTCTGTGTGACGGGAGAATCAGCCTCTGCGATTTCATTCGCCGTGTGTGAAAGCCCGCGCCGGCTTGACGAAGGCCAGGCTCACGACGGCAGCAAGCAGGCTCAACCCTCCCGCGACGAGCGAAACGGAGACGAGGAAGAGGCTCACGCTCGTCGGCACTCCGATGTTGTCTAAAATCGCGGGACGGTCCTCGGCTCCGTCGTTCTCATACATGCTCAGTCCGTAAAGGATCGCGCTTGCGTAGACGACCGTCAAGAAAACGGCCGTCGGAGCCGGCATTGCGCGCGCGACGTCGTTCGAACGCTTCATTCGCGAACGCGTGACGATCCGCACGAGCAGAAGGCCGAAAAGCGCGATCGGGGAAAGGAACAGAAGGCCCAAGAAAAGCATCCAGCCTTTTTTGCACACGCCCCCCGGCACAAGCGTGATCGCCGCTACGACGCCGAGCGCCATCGAGCCTTGGCGCCTGTAGACGAAGCGTCGAAGCCCGGACACGGCGGGGCCGCCTCCCTTTCTTTGCCTGCTCGGCGGGCCGGGCTGGCCTCGCACGGGCGGGGGCGATTCTCGGGCCCCGTCGGCTGTCGGCTCGCTCGCCAGCGCGGATGCGACCGCCGCAAGAAGCAAAACGACCATGACCGGAGCGGTGAGACGAAGAGCCGCGGCGCGGTCGAGTCCGCGCACGTGAAAGAGCCTCGTGCCGAAGGCCAGGCAGGCGACGACGAAGGACGCGCAGGCGCAGTAGGCGACAAGGCAGGCGGCCGTCGGCCTTCCCAAACCGAGAACCCCGATTCTGCGGGCTTTTATCACGCTTGCAATCCAGGCTGCCGTCTGCCCGATGAGCATGGTCAGGGCCATGGCTAGGACCATGTCGACGTCGGAGGAGTCCCCGGTTGCCCCGTACGCCGCGTAATACGAAGCCAGGCAAGCCAGCGGCACGACGAATGCCAAAAGGCCCTGCAGCCGATACAGGCCGTACATGCGGCCGAGCGTCGGCCGTTCCTTTCGTTCCGGAAGACGCTCGCCCCCTCCCTCTTGACCGCTCTCGCCTTTTCCTTTTCGAACGGACTCGCCCCCGTCGCCTCGAATCTGCTCTCCTCCAACCTGGTTCATGGCTCCTCCAGCCGTGTTCACAATTCCTCCTGCCGCGTTCGCGGCCCCTCCTGCCATTGCGGTTTTCTCCTTTGAAACCGGAGTTCTTTCGGCAGCGGGTTGGAGGCCATCGCCGCCACTGCGGTCATGAGCAGGAACGCTGCGCCTGCCAGAAAGGAGAGTATCGCCAGTCCGAAGCTGAAGCCGCCCTCCACCCCCAAGCGCTCCAATATGGACGGTTCAAAGTGACCGTTCCAGCGATCCTGGGACGAATCCCCGGTGTCGAACATAGCCAAGCCGCACAACAGGGCGGAGGCGTAGTAAAGGCATAGGAGCGAGGCGACGGCTTTCGACACTATCCTCACCCCGGCGGCGTCGGCGCGAATGTATGTGGCAATCCAGATTAGCGCCTGGAAGAAGACCATGATCGGAGCAAGAACCGACATTACGTATTCAAAGGCGCCGCCCTTCGAACCGATGCCTCCTGGAAGAGCGGCGAGGGCTAGAGGCACAAGAATGATAAAGGGGACTTGGCTCAAGTAGAGAAACCTCAAGAATCGGTGCGTCTTCTCCACTTGACCAGGCCCGTAGGGCGCCGGGCCGCAAGGAGCCGGCCCATGAGGCGCAGACCCGCAAGGCGCAGACCCGCAAGGCGCAGGCTCGTGGGGCGCATTCGGGTCTCCGGCGGAGCTGCTTGTATCGTCGGGCATGTTCATGACTCCTGCCTTCCGCGTTGGACGAAGGAGTGCAGCGCAACGTTTCTCCACACTCACCCTCGCGTTTGCAAACATCCTGCATCTACGAGAATATGAGCGGCTTTTCTTCGCCGTCAAGAGTTCCGCGCTTGGAAACCTTCGGCCGGTCAACGAGCGAAACAATCACAGCCGCCAGCAACATGGCCGCCCCGATTCGAATGGCGTTCTCCGCGAGGAAATGGGTCATCTCTTTTGACATCCCCATCTTCATAAGGATCGAAGGGTAATCCCTAACGTCATCAACTTCGATGGCCGACAGGCAATAAAGAACGACGCACGCGCAATAGGCCATGAGGGTCAGAAGAGTGAGGCGCCCAAGCGCTAAGACGCCGACCCGACGCGCGTGAATCGCCGTCGATATCCAGATGGCTGACTGGCCGGCGACCATGCAGACGGCCATTTGCAATCCCAGGAGTATCATCCACCCGCCGTATTCCAGCCCGCCCGGAGCGAAAATCACCGCCAGAGGCAAGAGCAAGACAGCGGGGCCTTGAGCATGATAAGCGAACACGGAGAACCGACCGGGCCGCCTTTTTCCCTTCTTTCCTCCGCCTTCCCGGCGACGCTCTCGATGCGAGGCCTCAGCGAGGCGCATTTCAGAAGCCGAAAAATCTTCGTTCATGCCGATCCTTCCCCGACGGGGCCAACTCCCAAGCTAGCCTTGGTTCTTCCGTGAACACGGCGCGTTCCCGAGCCTTCGAAAATCGGAAGCGCCGTCGGACGATCGTGAAGCTCCTTTGGACGCGTGGGCTTATTCTGGTTGCCGCAAAACGACAGGACCAGAGCAACGAGCAAGGAAAAGGCGCCGAAATAGAGGCTGAAAACGGCCACGGACATCGAGGTCTCAAAGGAGAAGCCGATTCTGCGGAGGAAAGGCGAACGGCTTCCCGCCTCGCCCGATCCTCCCATGCTGAGCGCATAGGCAAATACGCAGGCATAATAAGAGCACAGAAAGGTCGATACGCCGCAGCCGAGTGCGAAGACGCCGCTGGAGACAGCGTGCATCATCGTCGCCATGAAAATCAGCATCTGAGCGAGAAGCATCACGGGCAGGAACAAGTAGGTCTCAATCTTGTCCGTCACAACGTCGGCTCCAGACCAGCTCGGCGCCGAAATAACCAAGAAAGGCGCAAAATAGATCATCGCGATCTGGAAGAAAAGCATGAACCGAACGAACCATCCGGGCGCTCGAGGATCAGAGGGCGCGACAACTCGTTTTCCGGCGATCGCCGATCCCCTCCCGCTTCCGCCCTTTCCCTCCGCACGCAGACGGTTTGGTTTGCTTCGGGCCTCTTTCTCGCGTTCCTTCTGCAGAAAAACGCCCAGCAGATCGCCGAAGGCGTCCTCCGCACGGTCATCCATTTGCCCGCTCCCTCGTTTTCCTCGTTTTCATTTCCGCCGGGGACCTCCGGCTTTCATCCCTGCACGGGCGTCTGCCCGGCGGGCCCGGACGAATCGGCAAAGTCACCGGTTTTCCATGTCCGAGGCGTCTCCCTGGCCCGTGTCTCTTTGGCCCGGGTCCCCTATGCCGGCGCGTCCCGTGTGCCCGCGCCTGGCCCTCAAAGCCCTTGGCCCGTCGGCAAACGAAACCATCAGCGTCACAAGCAACATGACGGCGCCGCCCAGCATCGCAAGGTCGACGAGCGAAGCGCTGGTCCCGCTTGAGACTCCCATTCTCATGAGAAGCGAGGGGTACGTATCTACGTCGTCGGTCTCTGTGGCGGACAAAGTGTAGAGGAGGACGCAACCGCAGTAGGCCGCAAAGCAACAGAGAGTCGGCCTTCCGAGCGCCATAATGCCCGAGCGTCGGGCGTGAATCGCAGTTGCAATCAAAGTGATCAGCTGGCCGAAGAACATGGCGGGAGCGAAGACGAGACCGGAAATGAGCATCGTGAACCCGCCCCGGTCGGCGCCGCCCGGCAAGAAGATGACCGCCCAGGGCAAAAGGAGCAGGCATGGCCCCTGAAGCCAGAACACAATCGTCGCGACCACGCCGGCGCGTGCCTGCGGCATTGCTGCGCTGGAATGCCCTTCCGCCGCTTCGGCGCGCAATTCTACATCCAGAGCCCCAGCGGAGTTCCCGCCGGCGGCTGACTCGTCGTTCATCGAAGTTCCTCCTCGCCGTTTCAACGCTTAATCGCCCGTCGCTGCGAACGCCCCGGCTCTCGGGCCGTCCAAGGTCCGAAGCCTTCGCCAAGCGACGTCGCTAAAGCACCCTCGCGCCCAGTGACGTCACGAACGCGGCGACGCCAAAAGCGCCGTCACCGTCAAAACTATCACCTAAGCAACGCCCTCGCCTGCGTTTTCGGGAAGACGACTCGGAGCCGGGCGGCGGCTGCGAGGTCTTCGGGCAGCGGCTCCAATCTGAGAGGCCGCTCTAAGCCGGACGGCGCGGCGCGGGCTCGGTTACAGAAGCTTGACCGGGTTGACGACGTCGGCCACCACAAGAATGACGGTCATGACTATGAAGGCGATCGCGACGGTGTAGCTGAGGGGCATGAGGCGCGCGGTGTCGATCGGGCCTGGGTCAGGGCGCCCGCGCCTTCGGGCGACCGACCGCCGCAGCCCCTCGAATGTGGCGCCGGCCAAATGCCCGCCGTCGAGCGGAAGGAGGGGGATGAGATTGAAGATGAAGAGCGTCATGTTGAGCGAGCCGAGCAACAGGAGAAGATCGCCGAGGCGCGCCGGCCAGTCGTAAGACTTGGCCTGCACCGAGGCAATGTCCCCCGCCAGGTCGGCGACGCCGACGATCCCGACGACGCCCGAGGCGGATCGCTCCTCGCCCGTCACAACGCTTCGGGCGGTTTGCCACAGGCCCACGGGAAGCCGGGCGAGCGCTTTGGCCGTCCCTCCCGCCTGCTCGAGGGCCATTCCGGGAACCCGCGTCAGGGAGTCGGACCGGCGTTCGTGCGTGGGAGAAATGCCCACGTAGGGCTTGATCTCGTAGACCGTTTCGCCCCTGGCGTCCTTGACGGGATTCCCGGAGGCGTCGGCCTTCGGCCGCTTCGTCGCGATCGGGGTGACGCTCAGCGTCGTCGTCGCTCCGCCGCGCCGGACGACGACGTCGACCTTGTCGGCGCCGCCCTCGGCGATCGCCGCTTGGATCTCCTTCCAATCCTTGACGGCGCGCCCGCCCCAGGAAATGATCTCGTCACCCGCGCGCAGACCCGCCTCAGCCGCCGGCGACCGAGGGTCAGAAGCCGTGCACTCGGATTTCTGGGTCACGCAAGGCACGACTTTCCCGACCGTCGACGTGGCTTTGGGAAGCCCGATCCCGCATACGACGATCGTCAGGCACACGAAGCACAAAACGAGGTTCGTCAGCGGCCCGCCGAACATGACGATGAGCTTCTTCGGAGCCGAAAGCCGCCAAAACGCCTGCGCCTCCTCGCCCGGTCCGATTTCGGAGGCGCTTTCGCGGCGCGCCTCCTCGGCCAGCGTGAGCTTGCCCCGCCTGCCGAGCTCTTTGCGCCCGGGCCTGCCCGGCGGAATCATGCCCGCGATCTTCACAAATCCGCCCAGAGGCAGCGCCTTGATCCCGTATTCCGTTCCGCCGGCTTTCTTCGACCACAGGGTGGGGCCGAAGCCGATGAAGTACTGAGAAACCTTCACCCCAAACTTCTTGGCGGGGATCATATGGCCGAGTTCGTGGATTCCCACAGAAATCAGCAAGCCCAGTACAAGGAAGAGGACTCCCAGGATTGACATCAGACTCCCATCGTCTCGCGGGCGCGGGCGCGGGCCCATCGGTCGGCCTCGAGCACGCTTTCGTAACTCGGTTCGTCGATTGCCTCGAAAGCTTCCAACACGTCGGCGACGGTATCGACGACTGCGAGATAGGCGAGCCGCCCGCGCAGGAAGGCTTCGACGCATTCCTCGTTGGCGGCGTTGAAGACGGCGGGGTGCAGCGGCGATTGCGCAAGCGCGGCTCGCGCCAGGCCGATCGCGGGAAAGGTCTCGTCGTCGAGCGGCTCGAACGTCCACGCCGCCGGCTTGTCCCAGTCGTTCGCTGGGACGACGTCGGCAAGCCGCCGGGGCCAGGACAGCCCGAGCGCGATGGGCAGCCGCATATCCGGAGGCGACGCCTGGGCGATCGTCGATCCGTCGCGGAATTCGACCATCGAGTGCACCACGGATTGGGGGTGGACGACGGGGACGATGTCGTCAGGGGCGACGTCGAAAAGGCAGGCCGCCTCAATGAGCTCGAGCGCCTTGTTCATGAGGGTCGAGGAGTTGACGGTGACGACCGGCCCCATGTTCCACGTCGGATGGGCGAGCGCCTGCTCCGCGGTGACGTCGGCCAGCTCGGCCCTCGTCTTGCCCCGGAAGGGCCCGCCGGAGGCCGTCAGGACGATCCGCCGCACTTCCGTCGAACCGTCGACGACGGGGCTCGTCAAGCCTTTGCGATGCCGCCCGGACGAAAGGGCCTGGGCTATGGCCGAATGCTCCGAGTCCACGGGGACGATCTGGCCGGGCCGGGCCGCCGCCTGGCCGACGAGGGGGCCTCCGACGACGAGGGACTCCTTGTTCGCCAGGGCCAGCGTCGCTCCCGACCGCAGCGCTGCGAGGGTGGGCGCCAGGCCGATCGAGCCGGTGACGCCGTTGAGGACCACGTCGTCCTCCCCCGCCATGGAGGCTATCGCGGACATCGCCGACGGGCCGGAGACAATGTCCGGCAGTCGGCCGTCAAGGCTGTGGGCAGACTCGGCGGCGGCCTCGGCCGAGTAGGCGGCGGAAGGATCGGCGGCCCGCGCAAAGGACGAATCGTCTGCGGAGGGGCGTGCGGAAACGCGCGCGTCGAACGAACTTCCGGCAGAGGCATAGGCCGAAAGCGCCTTTGCGAGGGCCGTTTCCGCGGACGGATCGGCGACCGCCACGACCTTCGCGCCGAATTGCACGGCCTGGCGGGCAAGCAAATCGACGTTTCTCCCCCCCGCGCCGAGCGCGAGAATGCGAAAATCCTCCGGGTTTCGCGCAACGACGTCGAGCGCCTGTGTGCCGATGGAACCGGTGGACCCCAAGAGAACCACCCCGCGCTGTGAACCCGCCATCACTCGACCGACAGGAGAACGCTCGCTGCGCGTTCGAGGTAGACGTCGACGACCGACTCGTCGTAGGCGTGATTGTCCTTCGCGGAGCCGAAGACGGCTTCACGTACCTCGCGCGCCGACAGATCGGTTTTTCCGTCGAAGTAGTCGGAGAGCCTGTCGATGAGCTCGTCGACCTCGACCTTCGAGTAGCCCCATCCGTCCGCCTCGCGGAATCTGCGGCCCACCGGGCGCAATAGCCGCGGATAGAGGCTCTTGGCGTCCTGATACGTGGTGTTCAGCCAGGCTTTCTCGCCCCGGTCCGCAACGACCAGGGCCCTCCGCTTTTGGACGAAGGCGGCCTCCAGCCTGTCGAGCGCGTCGTCGATCTCAGCGGGCACGTATCCGCCGCGCGCCCTGCTGAAGGCGGCGTTCCGCACGGTGTTTTCGTCGAAAGCCGGAGTCAGCGGCCCGTTGTAGGCGTCCTTCGCCCTGCGGAGGAAATCATCGACTTCCTCGATGTCGTATCCCTTGTCGAAGATACCAACCGTGCGAAACGGTTTGTCCTTCATCGCATAACCCCCTTCGGTCCGTCCGCCCCCGACCCGCGCCTGACGAGCTCGGCGGCCTCGGCGGCCTTGGCCGCCCTTGCAGAAGATCGCGTGACTTCAGCTGCCAACTGCCCGCAGGCGCCGTCGATGTCCGATCCGCGCGTGTCACGTATCGTCGTCGGGATGCCCGCGTCCAGCAAAGTCTGTACAAAAGTATTCTGGGCCTCAGGGGTGCTCGCAGTCCAAATGGAGCCGGGAGTCGGATTGAGGGGAATGGGGTTGACGTGCGCCCACCCCCGGCCGCGGCGGTTAAGCTCGTCGGCCAACAGCTGCGCGCGCCACCTGTGGTCGTTCATGTCCCTGATGAGGGCGTATTCGACGGAGACGCGGCGGCCCGTCTTGGCGAAATAGGAATGGGCGGCGTCGAGCAGCCGGCCCACGCTGAATCGCGAGTTGACGGGAATGAGGGGATCGCGAAGCTCGTCGTCGGGCGCGTGAAGCGAGATCGCCAACGTCACGGGCATGCCCTGCTCGGCGAGCTTTTCGATGAGCGGCGCCATCCCCACGGTGGAAACCGTGACGTTGCGGGCCGACAGGCCGAAACCGGCGGGCGAAGGCTCAATGATCCGCCGGAGGGCCTTGAGCACCTGTTTCCAATTCGCGAGGGGCTCTCCCATTCCCATGAACACGACGTTGGTCAGGCGGCACGGTTCGCCGAGGTCGCCTCGCGCGGCGGCGAGCATCCCGCAGCGGACCTGTTCGACGATCTCCCCCGCGGAAAGATTGCGGGTGAGCCCTCCTTGGCCAGTCGCGCAGAACGGGCACGCCATCCCGCATCCGGCCTGGGAGGAGATGCACAAGGTTGCCCTGTCGGGGTACTTCATGAGCACCGTTTCGACCATCGCGCCGTCGAACATCCGCCACAGCGATTTGACCGTGAGGCCTCGGTCCGCGGTCAGGTCGCGGACTTTAGTCAGCAGCGGGGGAAGGAACGCCGACACGAGGCCCTCGCGGCCCCGCGCGGGAAGATCGGTCATGCGCTCCGGGTCGACGTCGAAGTGCTCAAAGTAATGTCTCGACAGCTGATCGGCTCGAAAAGCCGGATAGCCCGACTTTGCCGCCCTGTCTTTTCTTTCGGCGACGTCAAGGTCCGCCAGGTGCTCGGGCGGCTTTCCCCTGCGCGCCTCCGCAAACGAGAGCAGCGGGCGCGGCCCCGATTCGACGGCGGGCATGACTTGGCGCCCGCCGCGTCCGGGCGCGTTTTGGCTCGATTGAGCCTGGGATGGTGGTGGCGTCATAACTCGCCCATTCTCTCACGGTAGGCTCGCTCGTTCGCAACGGCCCGGCTGTCGAATGAGGCACGTTGCGTAGAGCGAATCAAGATTCTGTGCAGGCGGGCGCAACGGAAAATTGCGCGCCCTTCCGCCGGTGAGCGAGGCTTGCGAAGGGCTGGGCCGTCTGCCGTATGGGGATTACGTACTATATGGGAATTGAGTACTGTATGAGGTTGTTTCGTCGGCGCCTCCAATCCGTCGACGGTAAAGAGCATACCAGATTACGAGACCGTTACATTACTTGATCGTCGTATTGTTTCCCACAAGAGATCTGCTTGCCGAACCGCAGGGAATGTGCCTTGGAGCGGATCGCAGACTCTTCTGCGCCGAGGCCTTGCCCGACTGCAAGTCAAGGGCCCGGCGCATCAAGGGCGAGGGAGCTCAAAGGCCTGGGAAAACGAAGGCCTCGCAAATCAACGGCGTCATGTTGCAAACGGCGCGGTCATCACCGCGTAGCAGACCGGCGCCCACATGAGGATCGAGTCGATGCGGTCGAGCATTCCTCCGTGGCCCGGGAAGATGGATCCCATGTCTTTGACTTCCAAGTCGCGTTTGAGAAGCGACTCGGACAGGTCGCCGACGGTCGAGCAGAGCACGGCTGCGATCCCTACGAGCAGGGCGACCGGCCACGGACGCCCCAACACCGAGCCGACCAGGACGAATGCGAGCGTGACGGCCGCAACGAGAGAGCCGGCAAAGCCCTCCCAGGATTTCTTGGGCGAGACGGAAGGGCTCATCGGATGGCGGCCCCACAGCACGCCGAAGGCCCAACCGCCGGTGTCTGAAAAGGCAGGCATGAGGATAAGCAGGGCAACCATCCACTCAGCCCGCGGAAGGCCGGCGAGCGCCACGGCGAAAGAGCCGAGAAGGCCGATCCATCCCAGGGCGAAAACGGCGGCTGCGGCGTCGCCGGACCAGGAGCCCGGATGCCTCCCCCTTTCCGCCCAGCGCCAAAGAATGACCGCGACGGCGGCCACGCAGTACGCGGCAAGCCCGGCGAGCGGGCCTCTCGCCCACGTCGCACCGACCATTGCGAGGATCCCGCCCCACAGAGGCGGCAGGGGAATGCGGCGCCCCTTGTTGAGAAACGCCCCAGCGGCCTCCCACAGGGCCACGCACAGGGCGGCGGCCACGAGCACGACGAAGACCTCCATGCGCCACAGGACGCTGAGGGCAACGAGGCCCAAAAGTCCGAAGGCCACGGGAACTGCCGCTTTGAGATTCCTTCCCGCTTTAGACGCCGACGGCTCGGGCGGCTTGGGCGGGTGGGGCGCCAGCCGAGACGTCAGATTGCGCAACTCGCCCATCGTCGTCTCAGACCTCGAGGAGTTCCTTTTCCTTGCTTTCGAGCACCTTGTCCACCTGCTCGACGTGGCGCTTGGTCAGCCCGTCGAGCTTTTCCTCGGCGCGCTTGACGTCGTCTTCGCCGGCGTCGCCGTCCTTCTTGATCTTGTCGAGGGCTTCCTTGGCCTTGCGGCGAATCCCGCGGATGGCCACGCGCGCCTCCTCGGCCTTGTTCTTGGCGAGCTTGACGTAATCGCGGCGTCGCTCTTCCGTCAGGGCGGGAAGGACGACGCGGATCAGGTTGCCGTCGTCGGCGGGGTTGACTCCCAGGTCGGACTCGCGCAAGGCCTTGTCGATAGAGGCCATGGCCGACCGGTCGAAGGGAGTGATCAGAACGGTGCGCGCCTCGGGAATCGCGATGGTCGCCAGCTGCTGCAAGGGTGTCGGCGCACCGTAGTAGTCGACGAGAATCGCGTTGAACATCGCGGCATTGGCTCTGCCCGAGCGGATGCCGCTGAATTCGCTGCGCGCGACCTCGACGGTCTTTTCCATTTTTTCCTCGGCTTCGAGGAGCGTCTCGTCAATCATGGTTGTCCTTTTCTGCTCGAAAGCTGACCAAGCGCTATCTGGATGCTGATACAAGCGTACCGATCTTTTCGCCTCGCAGTGCGCGCGTGACGTTGGTGGATTCGCCCATTCCGAACACCCGCATGGCCACGTCGTTGTCTTGGCACAGCGAGAAGGCCGCGGCGTCGACCACCCTCAAACCTTGGGAAATCGCCTGTTCGTACGTGATGAAATCCAGTTTGACCGCAGTGGGATTCGTCTTCGGATCCGCGGTGTAGACTCCGTCGACGCCGTTCTTTCCGACGAGGATCTCGTCGCAGCGAAGCTCCGCCGCACGTTGCGCGGCCACCGTGTCGGTTGAAAAGTACGGCATTCCTGCGCCCGCCCCGAACACGACGACTCTCCCCTTTTCGAGGTGGCGGACGGCCCGCAGCGGAATGTACGGCTCGGCCACCTGGGTCATTGTGATGGCTGTCTGAACCCGGCAGGCAATTCCGGCGCGCTCAATGAAGTCTTGGAGGGCGATGGCATTCATGACGGTGCCGAGCATGCCCATGTAATCCGCGCGGGCGCGGTCCATTCCCCGCGCCTGCAATTCGGCGCCGCGGAAGAAGTTGCCTCCGCCGACGACGATGGCCACCTGCACGCCGTCGCGAACCGCCTCGGCGATCTCCGCCGCCACCCGGGTGAGCACGTCTGCGTCCAGTCCGACCGCCCCTCCGCCGAACATCTCCCCGGACAGCTTGAGAAGGACCCTTCTCCTGCGTTTGCCGTCGGGGCCAGAATGAATCGCTTCCGCCACCTCGTGTCCTTCCGTCGTCCGATGGGTTCAATGCCAGGTTCAAGAGTAGCAGCGTGCGGGAAAGCCGGCGAGGCAAAGCAATGCGGCCCGCCCGGGCCCGAGCTGAAGGGGAACCCGAACCCGGGCGGGAGTCTCGCGGCGAGTCAGACTGCCTTCAGCCTGCCCCACGCTTCGTGGTACTCGAGCGGCTCCACCCCGGGATACGTCTCCGGCCCGCCGGGCCATTCGCTCTCCCACACGCCGGACCTTCCGCGCTCGCGCGAACCCACGAGGTGCCCGTCGACCATCCCTATCGCCAGCATGAGGGCGAAGCACGTCGTCGGGCCGACGAAGCGAAATCCGCGCCCGCGCAAGGCGGCCGCCATCGCCGAAGACTCGGGAGTGCGCCGGGGAATGTCCTCGGACCGCTCGGGGAAGATATTGACCTCGGGCTGAAACGACCAAACGAAGGACGGAAGCCCTCCGGATTCGCGCAGCGCAAGGGTCGCCCGGGCATTGCGTATCGTCGCCTCGATTTTCACCCGGTTGCGAATGATGGCGGGGTTGGTCAGAAGCCGTTCAACGTCCTTTTCGCCGAACTCGGCCACCGCCTCGGGGTCGAATCTCGCGAAGGCCTCCCGGAAGGCCTCCCTCTTGCGCAACACCGTCAGCCACGAGAGGCCCGCCTGGAATGCTTCGAGGCACAGCCTCTCGTAGATGCCGGCCTCCGTGCGCACGGGCATGCCCCATTCCTCCACGTGGTAGGCCGCCAACAGCGGGTCCGCCGTCGCCCATCGGGGAACTTTCGCCAAGGCCTCGGCCGTCTCCGGCGACGCCTCTCCCCCGGCGCCTTTTCCGGTGCGGTTCTTTTCCTTGGCGCGCCCTTCCTCGGCCGTTTTTCGCTCCTGCTCATTCATGTCCTCCACCTTAGAGCGAGTAGAGAGCCTCCTGCGTTCCCAAGCGTCGGTCTGTGGACAGAGCCTACGTCGCCAACGTCTGTGGACCAGTCCAGACCAACTCCGTTCGCATCCGGGATCCGCTCAAACAAAGCAATTCAGACGCGTTGAGCGGTCCAGGCCGACGTCGTCCCCGCCCGCAAGCGCCCTCAAACCAAAGCGGCCCTCGCCTACGGATCCGTTCAAATCGGTCTCGTTCTGCGCCGCGGCGCAAAACGCTCGGCGCCCGATGACGGGGCCCGCCGCCCCGGAGCGTGACACAATTGTGTGCATGCGCGCCATCATGACAGTCACGGGACTCGACCACACGGGAATCATCGCCGCGGTTTCGGGGGCCTTAGCCGAGCGGGACGTCAACATCACGAACGTTTCGCAGACGCTCATGGGAAATTACTTCACCATGATCCTTCAGATCGACTTCGACGACGACGCCCTGCCGCTCGTCGACCTTCAGCGAACCATGACGGACGTCGGAAAGGCCGAAGGCCTGGAGATCCGGATCCAATCCGAGGCGATTTTCGACGCCATGCACAAGCTGTAGGCATGGAGCACTAGCGGCAGGCACAAGCGGAACAATGGACACAGCAAGCAACATTCTCGAAACGATCGAGATGATCTCGGAAGACCGTCTCGACATACGGACCGTGACGATGGGGATCTCGCTCCTCGACTGCGCCGACTCCGACGGGGGACGGGCCAGAAAGCGCTGCCGCGAACGCATCGTCAGGCGCGCGGCCGATTTGGTGTCGGCGTGCGAGGCAATCGAGACGGAACTCGGCATACCGATCATCAACAAGCGCGTTTCGGTCACTCCGATCGCCCTCGTGGCCGCCGCGTCGCGCGAATCCGACCTGACGCCCTGGGCTCAGACGCTCGACGAAGCGGCGGCCGCCGTCGGCGTCGATTTCATCGGCGGGTTCTCGGCTCTCGTCGAAAAGGGGACGACGGCGAGCGACCTCGCCCTCATCGATTCCATCCCCGAGGCCCTGTCCTCGACGAAGGTCGTCTGTTCATCGGTCAACGTGGGATCCTCTCGCGCGGGGATCAATATGGACGCCGTCCGAGCCATGGGCGAGGCGATCACAGCCTCGGCCCACGCCACCGAAAACGGGCTGGGAGCGGCCAAGCTCGTCGTCTTCGCCAACTCGGTGGGCGACAATCCGTTCATGGCGGGCGCCTTCCACGGCGTCGAGATGCCCGATTGCGTCGTGTCCGTGGGAGTCTCCGGCCCCGGCGTCGTCAAAAGGGCGATTGACTCGGCCGCGGGCGAACCCTTCGACGCGCTCGCCGAAACCGTCAAGAAATCGGCCTTCAAGATCACCCGCATGGGCGAGCTCGTGGGGCGAATGGCCGCCGAGCGCCTCGGGGTCGATTTCGGGATCGTCGATCTGTCCCTCGCGCCGACGTCGGAGATCGGCGATTCGGTGGCTCGCGCGCTGGAGGCGATGGGATTGGAGCGCGTCGGCGCGCACGGGACGACGGCGGCGCTCGCCCTGCTCAACGACGCGGTGAAGAAGGGCGGCCTCATGGCGTGCTCCCACGTCGGAGGCCTTTCGGGGTCGTTCATCCCCGTGTCCGAAGACGAGGGCATGATCGAAGCCGCCGAGGTCGGCGCGATTTCGCTGGCGAAGCTCGAAGCGATGACGGCGATCTGCTCGGTGGGCCTCGACATGGTCGCGGTTCCAGGCGACACGCCTTCCTCGACGATCGCGGGAATGATCGCCGACGAGGCGGCGATCGGCGTTATGAACCACAAGACGACGGCGGTGCGGATCATTCCGGCGCCTGGCGCCGCGCCGGGCGACGTCGTCGAATTCGGAGGCCTTCTCGGCAGGGCGCCCGTCATGCCCGTCAGCCCGTATTCGAACGAAGCCTTCATTGGCCGAGGGGGGCTCATGCCCGCGCCCGTCCACGGCTTCAAAAACTGAGCGCCAGCCTGCAAGCGCCAGGCAGCCTGCAAGCGATCAAGCAGTTTTCAAGCGCCACAGTCGGCGAGTGTCGCGGCCTGAAAGTGAGGGAGGGGCCATTGGGCCCCTCCCTCCGTCGATTTTCAACTTTTGTTCTCGCGCCTCACGCTCCCGCGCGGAAGGGCGCTGAAGAGCCAGTTCCTCGGAAAAGCCGCTTGCAGAAAAACTCGCTCAGGCAGAGCGCGTCCCGGCGAAAGCAGTTCAGCAGGGAGAGAACTGTTCCTTCCGCTGGCTCACTCCGCGGAGGCGCCGACGCGCAGACGCGCGAAAGCGGTCACCTTGCCGCCGGCGTCGGAGACGACCTTGCCCACGCTGACCTTGGGGTCGCGGGCAAAGCCCTGCTCCAAGAGCACGACCGACTTGTAGAAGCCGTTCATGCGGCCCTGGACGATCTTCGGCACGGCGTTTTCCGGCTTTCCTTCGGCGATCGTCGTTTCGGTCGCGATGCGCTCCTCGGCCTCGACGACGTCGGCGGGAACCGACTCGCGGTCGAGGTAGGTCGGATCGAGAGCGGCAATGTGGACGGCGACGTCGTGGGCGACCGAGGCGCCCGCGGCGTCGGTGGCCACCAGAACGCCGACCTGGGGAGGCAGGTCCGGATTGGTCCGATGCATGTAGGCCTCGACGTGCTCGCCTTCGACGACGGCGACGTGGGAAACCTCCATCTTCTCCCCGATGACGGCGATGAGCCCCTCGACGCGGTCCTTGACGGTTTCCTCCCCCAGCTTGGCGGCGAGAACCGACTCGACGTCGGATGCGCCCGCATCGACGGCCGCCTGGAGAATCTCGTCGGCCATCGCGATGAACTTCTCGTTCTTCGCAACGAAATCGGTTTCGGCGTTGACCTCGATGAGCACGCCCCGCTTGCCCTTCCCGGCGTCGTACACGGCAGAGGCCACCAAGCCGTTGACCGCGGAGCGCCCTTCGCGCTTGGCGACCGCCTTCAGGCCCTTGACGCGGAGAAGCTCCTCGGCCTTGGCCGCGTCTCCGGCCGCCTCCTCGAGGGCCTTCTTGACGTCCATCATGCCGGCGCCGGTCTTCTCACGCAGAGCCTTGATGTCTGCAGCGCTGTAATTGGCCATTCTTGATCCTCTTTCTCAGTCTTGTTTCTCAGTCCTGCTTGGCTTCGTCCGCCGAACCGGCCGACGGGGCCGAATCCGGAGAGTCGGGCGAGTCAGGGGAATCGGGCGAATCCGGAGAGTCAGGCGAATCCGGAGATTCTGCCTTTGCCTCTTCAGGCTTGTCCTCCGCAGCGCCCGCGAGGATCTCGCGCTCCCACTCGGGCATGGGCTCGGCGGCCTCGGCGCCGGAGGCTCCCCCGCCGCGGGAAACAAGGCCTTCGGCGACGGCGTCGGCGACCACGCGGGTGAGCAGGCCCACGGAGCCGATCGAATCGTCGTTGCCGGGAATCGGGTAAGTCACCTCGTCGGGGTCGCAATTTGTGTCGAGGATGGCGACGACGGGGATGTCGAGCTTCTTGGCCTCTGCGACGGCGAGGTGCTCCTTTTTCGTGTCGACGACCCAGACGGCGGAGGGCACGCGGGCCATGTCGCGGATGCCGCCGAGGGTGCGCTCGAGCTTGTCCTTCTCACGGCGCATCATGAGGAGCTCTTTCTTCGTGCGGCCGGAGGATGCGACGTCGTCGAAGTCGATCTGCTCGAGCTCGCGAAGACGCTGAAGGCGCTTGGCCACGGTCGAGAAATTGGTCAGCATGCCGCCGAGCCAACGCTGGTTGACGTAGGGCATGCCCACGCGCTCGGCCTGCTCGCGGACGGCTTCCTGCGCCTGCTTCTTAGTGCCGATGAAAAGGATCGTGCCGCCGTGGGCGACGGTCTGCTTGACGAAGTCGAAGGTGCGGTCGATGTCGACGAGCGTCTTCTGAAGGTCGATGATGTAAATCGAATTGCGCTCGGTGAGGATGTAGCGCTTCATCTTGGGGTTCCACCGGCGGGTCTGGTGCCCGAAGTGGACGCCGGCTTCAAGCAGCTGGCGCATGCTAACGACTGCCATGGTCGTCCTTTCTCAGTGCGCAAAAGCGCGTTTCGGTTCTTGCTCGCCGCGGGGCCGCGGTTTGCCCTGGCGCTCGCCGTGCGCCGGGAGCCACGTGTGGCACCGCCCCGGAGACGTTGTGCGCGAGCGCGCGAATTTTGCCCAGCTGACGCCGGGCACCCCACCAGTGTAGTCGATCGCGGCCTCGTTTGCCTCGCGACGGCGAGCCGGCCTACAGGCGCAGGCTTCTCTCCGGTGCGCAGACAGGGCACACAAGCGGGGACTCTTCGCCGGGGCACTGACGGAGACTCAGGCGGGGGCTCTTCGCGAGTGCGCAGACAGACGAGGTCCGGGCTGTGGGAGTCCATGCTCGCCGGTCCACAGGCGCGGCAGACGCAGGCGTCATTCACAGTCCCGATTGACGCCCGCCCCTCTTCCGGTTCGAATTCGGATACTCGGGGCATGAAAGCGATATCAGCACTCATCGGCACGGCTTCACTGACATTTTCAGGGCTCCTCGGAGCCTCGGGCCCCCAAGGCCAGTCGGCGGAACCCCGGCCTTTCGCGGCGACGACCGCCGAGTTCGCCGGGCCGCTCTCGGCTGCGCCGCGCGAATTGGCCGACCGGCGAGTTTCGCCTCCGCTCGTCCAAACGACGCCGCGCAGCCAAACAACGCCGCGGCACAGCCAAACGACGCCACGCAGCTCAACGGCGACGCGCAGCCGCGAGCACGGCAGCTCTCGAAGCCGCGGGCACTCCCTCCTTCGCCGGGGCGCCGTCAAGGGCTCGTTCGTGTGGCCGACGGGCCTCAAGGCGGCGGTTGTACGCCCTTTCGACCCGCCCGCGCACAAATGGCTGAGCGGCCACCGCGGGGTCGACCTCGATGCGCCCGAGGGCGGCACGGTCGTCTCGGCGGGCGCGGGAACAGTCGTCTTCGCAGGAAAGGTTGCCGACAAGGACGTCGTGTCAATCGATCACGGCGGCCTGCGAACAACTTACGAACCCGTCAGCCCTTCGGTCTCCGCCGGCGACAAGGTCAAAGCGGGAGACCCCATAGGAGTGCTCGAAGCCGGGCACTGCGTCCCGGCCTCTTGCCTTCACTGGGGAGCGCGCATCGGAAAGGACCGCTACATCGATCCCCTTTCACTCCTTTATCCCACAATTCGCCTTCTCAAATGACTCGGCCGTTCGCTTCGTCAAACGAGGGGGCGCACGCGCGGCGACGGTCTCGCCCGCACGTCCCTCTCATCGCGGGAGCCCGCTCATTGCCGCGGCTCTTTTACTGCCACAGCCCTCCCGGGGCGAAGACGTCGTCGACGATCTCCTCGAACCAGCCCAATTCGCGGGCCACGTCGAGGACCGTGTAACGCGACCGGTAGTACATCGCACGCGGAAACGCAGCGCGGACGTCTTCCGGCGTCAGCCCGATGTCGCTCGGCACGCTCGGCGCCCCGGCGGAAGCCAACGCCAGTTGGAGCTGCTTGGCGGGCATCAGCTGGGCCGCCAGTTTCGCGCGAAGCTGCGGCCAGGCTCGAACCAGCTTCTCGATGCGAGCGCGAATTCCCGCGGCGTCAACGTACTTCTCGCGCGTTTCGTTTATCCCCTTGACGATGAGCGGACCGGACATGACACGGCGTATGTCCGCCTCGACCTCGCCCCACGAGGGCCACCTTGAAACCGCGGCGTCGATGTCCAAGCCCGCGACGTCGCGCTCCAGGAACTTCTCGTAGAAGCCCGCCATGGCCAGCGTGCCTATCGCCACTTTGAATCCATGGCTGAGCGGAGGGTCGAGTTCGGCTCCCAAATGGTCGAGCTCCCACAGGTGGCTGAAGTAGTGTTCTGCGCCGGACGCGGGGCGAGTGCCCTGCGCGACCTGCATCGCCAAACCGGAAAGAACGAGGCCTTCACACAGGCCTTCGTAAGCTTCCGGCACTCCGGCGGCGAGCTCCGCCGGGCGGGACAGCGCCTCGCGGACGCCGGTTTGAACGAGCTCCCACGCCAGGGGATGGATGGGATCGACCCCGACCGCGTCCGCCAGCATCCAGTCGGCCCCGGCGGGAATCTTCGCCGAGAGGTCTCCATACCCGGAGGAAGCCATGGGCCGCGGGGCCGCGGCTGCGACGTCGAGGTCGAAGACGACGACGCGCGGCGCGGGGCACGGCATCGTGATCTTCACCCCGTCCTTGGTCATGGGCGCCCCGAACCCTGTGTATCCGTCCATTGAGGCCGCAGTCGCGACGACGGCGTAGGGCCGGTCCAGCTCGCCCGAGGCGAGCTTCGACAGGTCGTTGAGGGTGCCCGAGCCGATTGCGACCGCGAGCGCGTCCGTCTCACGAAGCCTCTCCCGGATTTCCTCGCAGTGGTCGTAGGAGGCGTAAAGGGTGGGAGACCCGGGGTAGACCATCGGCTCCGCAACGTCGGCGCCCGCTTCGCGGAGCGACCTTTCGACGTCGGCCCCGGCGGCCTTCCACGTGCGCTCGTCGGCGACGAGCAGCGCTTTGCGCCCCCCTTCGAGCAGCCCGTCGCGAATGATCGTCCCCGAGGATGCAAGGACTCCCCTTCCAACCTCGACGGTTTTGGTGTGGCTTGCATTCTCAAGCCCTTTTTCCACGAGTTCCGCGGTCATCGTTCCTCTCTTTCGTCGTTGTGGCTTTCGTTGTCCGGCGAACGCGGCGTTGTCAGGCAATCGGGCCGTTTTCCGGCGATCGCGGTCTTTGCCCGCTTCCCCGCGCTCCTGCCTAAAGGCCGCCGTCGCCGAGCATTGTGGTGAAATCAGCCAGCCCCGTGGTGTCGCCGTCGACGGTTCCGCTGACGCGGGCCTTGGCCTCGTCCTTTTGCGCCCCGGCACCGGCTATGTGGGACTTCTCCGCGCGATCGGCCGTCCGGTGCTGAATGTCACGAATGGCGGGGAACAGCGCGGCGTACTCATCGACCCAGTGCCGGTACTCTTCGTGGCGCGCGGGATCGGGTTTGATCACGGCGCTGTAGTGGACCATCGCGTCGGCCGCCTCTTGGAGGTCGGCGAATCTGCCGGCCGCCAAGGCGCCCATCATCGCCGAGCCCAGGGTCGGGGCGTCTTGAACCTCCGTGACCGTGATCTCAAGTCCGGTGACGTCGGCGTGCATTTTCAGCCATTCGGGGCTCGAAAGCGCTCCGCCGCACGCCGTGATCGCGCGGGGCTCGTAGCCGGCGGCGCGCATCGTCCGCAGATTGAGCTCAAGCCCGTAGCACGTGGCTTCCTGAATCGCGTGGTAGATGTGCTCGCGCCCGTGGCTGAGGGTCAGCCCGGTGATGGTTCCGCGCGCCTTTGCGTCGGTGTACGGGCTGCGGTTTCCCTGGAAGTATTCGAGCACGAGGACGCCGTTGGACCCGGGAGGGATGTCCTTGGACGCCTCGTTCAGCACTTCGTATGGGGAGGGGCCTCCGTTTCTGGCCGCCTCCACGAGGTCTTTCGCCGAGTTCTCAAGGAACCACCGGATCACCGACCCGGTCGATGCCTGGGAGGCCTCGATCGTGTACTGCCCCCGAACGAGGGCGTCCGTGTGCGCTCCGAACATTCCCGCGCCGTAGAGCGGAACGGCGCTCTGGGCGAGAAGGCAGTTGCTCGAACCGGTGATGAGCGCCATTCGCCCGGGGGCGAGCACGTTCATTCCGATCATTCCCGCCTCGGCGTCGATGCCGCCCTGGGCCACGGGAGTGCCAGCGACGAGGCCGAGCTCCTCCGCGGCCTCGGGAGAGAGGGCTCCCAGCGGCTCGCCCATCGCGTTGACCTGGGAGGGCATCTTGTCCATGAGGTCGCCCACGCCCAGCCGCTCGTAAAAATCGACCGGGAAGCCTCCGTGGTCGTTGTTGTGGTACATCTTCAGCGAGGCCGAGCACAGGTTGACGGCGGGGCGTCCGGTCAGCCGCAGCCCCATCCAATCGGGGGCGTCGAGTATCCACGCGGAGCGCGCCCACACGTCAGGCTCGTTCTCCTTGAGCCACATCGCCTTGAAAACAAACCACTCGGCGGACGCCGGATCTTTGCCTCCCCCGTTGTACAGGCGCGCCCAGTGGTCGATTTCCGAGGCTCTGCCCGCCTGTTCGCTTGCGCGCACGTCGGCCCACATGATCGCGTTTCTCAGGGGCTTTCCGGCGTCGTCGAGGGCGACGAGCGTGGCCGACGTCGCGTCGAAGCCGATGCCCGCGATCTGGGCCGGGTCGATCCCCGAACGCGCCAGTGCGGCCCGGGTCGAGGCGGCCAGCGCCCGCCACCATTCGTCGACGTCCTGCTCCACCCAGCTCGGATGGGGGTGAATCGCCGTCACGGGGGTGTTGTGGAAGGCGAACGGCCTTCCACGGTCATCGAAAAGTCCCACTCGGCATCCGCCCGTGCCGAGGTCGATACCCATGTAGACCTGGGTCATAGTGTCGCTCCTCATCGATCGACTTGTACGTGCTTTCCAAGTTTTTCAAGTGTTCGCACGGCGGTCAATTCTCCCGACGCCGAACTCACGCCCCAGGTTGCGCACGGCCCGATGCCCGAGGACGGCATGCGACTCAAGTCCGGGGATGCCCGTGGCTCAAGCCCGAGGGTGCGCCTGGGCGAAGGCCGCTCGCAGGCGTTCGGAGCTGACGTGCGTGTATCGCTGGGTGGTTCCGAGCGACGCGTGGCCGAGTATCTCTTGGACGGTCCGCAGATCCGAGCCGCCGTCCAGAAGATGCGTGGCCGCGGAATGGCGCAGATCGTGCGGAGATATGTCGGGAACACCCGCGCTCGCTGCGAGCCGGTGGATCGACTGGCGGAGCGTGCGCGGATCGAGCCGCCCGCCTCGCGCGCCGAGGAACAACGCCCTGTTGGGACGCACAAGGAGCTGCGCCCTCGCCGGAAGATACGCGGTTAGGGCACGCCTGGCGGGGACGCCGAAGGGAACGATTCTTTCTTTGTCGCCTTTGCCTATGACCCGCAGCGTCGAGTCCGCGCCCAGCGAATCGACGTCCAGCGAGCACAGTTCGCTGATGCGGATGCCCGAGGCGTACAGGAGTTCGACGGCGGCGTGGTCGCGAAGCGCGAGCGGATCGCCCGACGCCGCCAGGTTTCCGGCGTGCTCCGCCAGCCGGCGAGCCTGCTCCTGATTGAGCACGCGGGGCAAGGCGTTGTCCGCACGCGGGGCTTTGAGCCGGGCGGCGGCGTCGACGTCGGTGTGGCCCTTCCGATGCAGCCATCTGCAAAACGTGCGGATTGAGGCTGAATGCCGCGCAAGGGTGGATCGCGAGCACCCTTTCGCCTGGCTGTCGGCGAGCCACGCGCGGACGTCTGCGAGTTCCAATCCGCGCAGGTCCATGGGCTCTTCGACGTCGCCGCCCGCGATCCCCCATATGAACTCCAGGAGGGAGCGCGCCTCGCGGACGTAGGCGGCGACCGTGTTTTGCGAGAGCCCCCTGCGCAGCTTCAGCTCGCGCTCGTAGGCGTCCAGCGTTTCATCGATCTGCACACGTCAAGGGTAAGTTATCGGCCTTTTCGAGCCAGCTTCCACAGCCCGGCGTTGCGTGCGGCGATCCCCTGCCTTTCGAGCCTTCCCAACCCTGTCAGGGCCTCGGTCACCGAGACTCCGGCCACCGCCGCGATCTTCTCCACCGGCGCCCCGCGGGAGACCGGCAGCGCCTCGCACACGCGGGAGGCCAACGGATCGAGCACGTCGAGGGCGAGCTGCCGTTCGGTTTGCATTCCGCCGAGGTCCGGCGGCTCCCCCCGCCCGGGTTGCTCGCCAAACGGCGACCGTCCGACGCCGGATTGCCGATCCGGGCCCGATTGCTTGAGGCCCGATTGCTTTCCGCCTCTCGGGCCTGGCCGCCCGCCGGGTCTGGCCTCCGCTCCGCGCCCGGCGTCCATTCCCATGAGTTCGAGGACCTCGCCGGTCTGTGTCACGCAGGCGGCACCTTCTCTGAGCAGCCGATGGCATCCGGAGGATCTGGGGGACGTGACCGGGCCCGGAAACGCTCCGACGGGGCGTCCGATCGTCATGGCGTGGTGGGCAGTGGAGAGCGCCCCGGATCGAAAGGGCGCTTCGACGACGACGACCGCTCGCGAGAGCGCCGCAATGATCCGATTGCGGGAAAGGAAGCGATGCTTGTGCGGGGCCGCCCCGGGCGGAGCCTCGGAGCAGACTGCCCCGCCGCGCCGCAGAATCTCAAGGTACAGGTCCGCGTGGGAGGCCGGATAGTATCTGTCGACGCCGCAGGCGGAAACGGCGACGGTGTATCCGTCGGCGGCGAGCGCGCCCCTGTGCGCGGCGACGTCGATGCCGAACGCCCCTCCCGAAACGACGTTGACGCCCGAATCGGCAAGCTCGTACGCGACGTCGGTCGCGATTTTCACGCCGTACGGCGAGGAATCCCGGGATCCGACGACGGCCGCGCCCGCCCTGGCGAGCACTTTGCCGTCGCCTCGGAACCACAGGCCGAGCGGCCGGGTGTCGCCCAGATCGTCGAGGGCGGCGGGCCACAGCGGATCGCCGGGCATGACGAAGCCCATGGAGCCGTCCGATTCGACGACGTCCGGGCCGAGGGCGGCAAGCCGCGTCTTCCATCGGGCCTTGGCCTTCGCCAGGCCGCTTCCTGCGACGCCGACGTCTCCTGCTTCGGCGCCTCCGTCGGCCACCCATTCGAGGGCCCGTGCATAGCCCATCTCGCGGACGAGCGTCACAGCGTACGCGTCCTCCCCCTCCGCGATTCGCGTCCAAGCCATCGCGGCCGACCGCTCCTCGATGCCGTTCGGCCGGCCATTTCCGCACGGCTCGTCTGCTCGGTTCGAACCCTTCCTTTGGCCGCGGCAACCCTCTCCGTCGCCGCCTCTCCCATCGCCGACGCCTCTCCCGTCGCCGCGGGCGATTCCGTCACGGCCGGCCTTCCCGTCCCGCTCAGCTTTTCCGCCGGAGTCAGTGCGTTCCATGGAAGCCGTTCCTTTCTCTCATGGTGAAGGCGCAATCGACGTCGTCGCGCGAAGGCGCGGACCTGCCCGAAAGGTCGGCCAGGGTCCAAGAGATCCGCAGGATCTTGTCGACCGCCCGCATCGACGTCTCGCCCGAAGCGAGCATGGAATCGAGCTCCCTTGCGCTTTCCCCGGAAAGCGGGGTGTTTCGCCGCAGCCACGAGCCGCTCACCTGGGCGTTGGCGGTCCAAGGGGTCGAACGAAGCCGGGCCCGCTGGCGCAGGCGGGCTTCGGCCACCCGCTCGGCGACGGCGGCGCTCGGCTCGCCCGAGCCGGCCTTCGCCAAATCGGCGCGAGAAAGCCTAGGGGCGACGACGTTGATGTCGAAGCGATCGAGTATCGGCCCGCCGATTCGGCGGAAATAGTCGCGACGGTCTCGCACGGAACAGCTGCACCGCCCCGGCGCATCCAGATAGTTGCCGCATCTGCACGGGTTGGCCGCGCCGATCAGCTGAAAACGGGCGGGGTAGGCGACGACGGCCCGTGCCCGATGGATCTCGATCCTTCCGGTTTCCATGGGCTCTCTCAGGGTTTGCAGACTGTGGGTGGAAAACTCGGGCATTTCGTCGAGGAAAAGCACGCCGCGATGGGCTCGGGAGGCGGCTCCCGGCTTTGGAACCGCCCCTCCGCCGATGAGCGCGGCTGCGCTGCTCGAATGATGGGGGCTGGCGAAGGGAGGCGTGTAGCTCAACCGCCCGTCGAACTCCCCCGCGGCCGAGGCTATCGCCGCGACCTCAACGGCCTCGTGCATGTCGAGTTTCGGCAAGATGCCGGGCAAACGCGCGGCGAGCATCGACTTCCCGACGCCGGGCGCCCCCGTCACGAGCATGTGATGCCCGCCCGCCGCAGCCACTTCGAGCGCGTGGCGAGCCTGGGCTTGCCCGCGGACGTCCGCGAGGTCGGGGCAGGCAGCCGGGGCCTCCGCCTCGCTCGAGCACGGCGGCGAGGGCGCATCCGGAACCGGGCCGCACGGAATCCCCATGCTTTCCGCAAGCTGGGCGAGGTGGAACGCCTCCTTGACCTTGACGCCCGCCAGTTCCGCCTCTTTTCCGCACCCAAGGGGCACGGTCATTCCCGCACCCTCGTCTTCCGCCGCCAAAGCCGCCGGAAGTATTCCGCGCACAGCGCGCACCGACCCATCGAGGCCGAGCTCGCCCATGACGTACCTTTGCCCGATCTCGCGGCCGCCCATCGCCCCGAGGATCGCCACCGCTATGCCGAGGTCGAACGCGGTGCCGCTTTTCGGCGTGTCCGCGGGCGAAAGGTTGATCGTCAGGCGCGCTTGCGGGAAGCCGATCCCCGCCGAGGCGAAGGCGGCGCGTATCCGTTCGCGCGATTCGGACACCGCGGCGTCGGGAAGCCCCACAATCGTGACTGCGGGAAGGCCGTGGAGAAGAACGGCCTCAATCCGCACCGGCCTCCCTTCGATTCCGACGACGGCCATGGCATACGCCGTTCCCACCCTCACGAGATGTCCCGCAGATGCCGAATCAGCCACGACCCGTCGTTTTCGACCGTGATCGCCACGAGGTCGAGGCAGACCCGCTCGCAGCGCGTCCCGGTCTCCTGCAACCACAGGCCCGTGAGCTTCCTCAGCCTGGCCAGCTTCCCCCGGGAAATCGCCTCGACCGCTCCGACGCTCACTTCGGCGTTGCGGGTCTTCACCTCCACTGCGACGACGGCTTTCCTTTCCGGACAGGCGGTGACAAGGTCGAGCTCGCCCGCGCGGCGCCTCCAGTTGCGCGCTAAAACGATGTAGCCGTATGCCTGAAGGTACCTCGCAGCGAGCTCCTCGCCCCATTTTCCAAGTTCCTGGTTTCCAAGAGGCTTCGGCATCTCTGGAGCGACGAAATCCACCGTCGCGCTCATACTCGTATCCATGGGCCCAGTCTTGCCGAAGACGGCTGTGGGCCGCCTGGCCGCCAAACGATCTGTGGATACGGGCTACGCCATCCCCTCCTGTGGACCAATGCGCTCACCGAGCCTATTAGCACACCCCCGCTCCCCGATAAAAGAGAATGAGAGTTCGTGCGACCGCTTCACGGCACTCAGCCCCTCAATTCCAAGGGTCATAAGGATGATCGCCCTTGAGTTTGCCGGCGCTGTCATCGACAGCCTTATCGAGTTCAGCCTTGTTTTCCTCGTCAGCTTGAGTGAAATCGTTTATCGCCGCTTGAAGATTCGCACCTCCGTTGTCCACTTCATAAGACAAGTCCTTTATCAGCTCGTATAGCAGATAGCTAAGTTCATAAAATTTCGGTGAGGGGCCGTCCGCCCCTATTCCTATCTCCGCATTGCGACTGACTGGCATGACGAGGCCCAGCACGAGAGCGCCGGTGTTGATAAGATCCGAATAGACCTTCGGCATATACACTTTCGTAACTTCTTCGGCCAGATCTTTTTGTATAACGACGACCTTCTCACTCGACTCGATGGGATCGACGGTCAGATCATATGAACTCTTATCCGCCCTGATCCTTTCAAGATTGTCCGAAATGTTCTTCAGCACCGTTTTCTCACCGACTTTGATTTGATCGTTGATGTCCTTCAAGGCCTGTTCGAATCCGGACATTATCGAATCGTACCCTCCACCCGGGATACTCGTCTCCTCTTTGTTCTCACCTGCCAAATCTGTGGCGACGGTGAGGCCAAGATCCGCAAGCGCCAGACCGACCCCTACGGGACCCCCGCCCGTGAACAACGCGAATCCTTGCAAAACCCAACTCGCGATTTTGAGAGCGATCTTGGCGCCCCCACCAGACCTCTCGAAGGACTCAATGCTCTTTTGCACAGTTTCTAAAACAGCGTCCCGCGCGCCTTGGAAGATCTTCTGTTCGGACACCAACGTTGAACCAGTAAAGGTCGCAACGGCATGCATCCCACTCACGACAGTCGACATCTTCCCGAGGAACGTTGATTTGAACTGTCCGATCGCGTTGCCGCTCATTGACATCAAGTTGCCGTGAATCAAACGAATTTGATCAGAGATGTCCCCGCCCCCGCTCACGGCGCCTTCGGCGCTGGCCTGACACGAAAGGTCCCTACAAGATTGTCGGCAGTGCTCGATTGGCTCGTCGAGGCCATCGGGATCGGGCAAATCGATGAACGGAGTCAAAGCGCTGTCTATTCTCGCGCGAATGCCGTTGAATGCCTGAACGAAGTCGACGTCCTTATACTTTGGCTTCGCCCCCAGAGGAGATCCCTCCAATTTCCACTCGCCTCCGTGCTCACCGTGGCCGTCAGGACGCGTTACGCGCTCCTCGGTGTCAGACTCATATGGAACGTAGCTTCCTTCGTTTGTGTGGGTGTAATAGCCTTTGGATACTTGAAATCCTTTCGTACGCATATATGAATCAATAGCTACTATCTTTAGTTTTTTAATCATTTTTGGCAAGTATTTATATGAAGAACTCATTGCAGTTCGACCTGAATACGTTTTTGTCGCATTTTCGTCAGACAAGGTTTTCCTCTTTCGTTGAATGAATCACTTCGGACGATCCGAAAGTTTGACGTCACTAATAGTACTTTTCCTCGAACGAGCGAGCACAGTCGCTTCAGGAGTAGAACTCTCCAACCGTCAGGGTTTGCTGCGTCGACAGCGAAGCCGCCTCGCCCGCATTCAGCGAAGCCGCCTCGCCCGCACGACGACGTCGCGCATCTCCACGTCGCCGCCGTCGCGTGCGGTCGCCATTCGCACGCTCTGGCGCGCCGTCTCGATCGACCAATCGCCGCCGTCGAACAGCCCGGCGACGTGCTCCAAGGCGACGGTCGTTCCCTCGGGGGCCTCCTCGCCCGACGGGACGCCGGACCCGTGCAAGTGCCCGACGACGAGCAGCGTGCCGCCTGGGGCGACCCACCGGGAAATCCTTCGGTAGAAGTCGATCTGGCTGCCCGGCGGGTGGGCGTACGAGGTCACGACCAGATCCCAGCGTTCGCCGGTCGCCCACGCCATGAGGTCCGCTTCGACCCACCGCACCGCCGATCCCAGCCCGGCCGCCTCCGCCCGCCGGCGCGCCTTGGCCAGGGCGGTGGGGCTTATGTCGGCTCCGGTGACGTCCCATCCTTGCTCCGCGAGCCATACGGCTTCGGCCCCGGAGCCGCATCCGGCGTCGAGCGCTGTTCCGCGTCTCAAACCGCTCGTCTCGGAGACGATGTACGGATTCGCAGCCTCGCCGAGGGCGTCCTCGCCGAGGCTCTGCCAATGCTCTTCCCAGTGGCGGCCGTCCAGCGGCCGATTCTCATGAGGGCTCAAATCACTGTCTCCTTCGTCGCGCCTCGCCGCACGCCAGCCGACGCTCTGCCGTTCAAACGTCAAAACAGGCGCCCGCGAATCTAAGCAGAGACGGCGCAGTCCACCGCCCGCCCGCGACCCGCACGGGGGCACCCCGCCGCGCGTCACCCGTGCGGCAGGTCGAGCTCGCGGGTGATGTCGGCCTTGTTGAGCTCTTCGACATTGACGTCCTTGAAGGTCACGATGCGCACGGATCGGATGAAGCGGCTCGTGCGGTAGATGTCCCACACCCACGCGTCGGAAAGGTTGACTTCGAAGAACACTTCCCCGCCGGAGGACGCGCGCACGCGCACATCGACGTCGTTGGCGAGGTAGAAGCGGCGCTCGGTCTCCACGACGTACCGGAAGATGTTGATGACGTCGCGGTATTCACGGTAGAGCGCGAGCTCGGCGTCGGCCTCGTAGTTCTCGATCTCGCTCATCGGTGTCCTTCCCTCACGCCGGGCAGATGCCACGACTTCCTGTGATGGTCGCTCGGTCCGAGCCTCGCCAGCCCTTCGATGTGAGAAGGGCTGGAGTAGCCTTTGTTCCTCGCCCAATCGTAGCCCGGAAAACGCCTGTCGAGAACGACCATAAGTCCGTCGCGTTCCACCTTCGCGGCGACCGACGCCGCGGCGATTGCGGCGCATCTCGCGTCGCCCTTCACTTCCATTCGGACGGGGATCCGCGGCAGGAGGGGGTCGACGTCGAACAGCGAATCTTCGGCCCACCAGTTATGCTTGCCGTCAAGCAGCACGGCCGACGGCGTCGCCGACAGTCTGTTCAGCGCCTCCTTGGCGGCGTGGCGCAGCGCGGCGACGATTCCGACGTCGTCAATGACGTCCGGCCCCGCATGCCCGACGGCGACGTCCACGGCCCATTCTCGCACCAGGGGCGCCATGCGTTCGCGCGCAGCCGGGCTCATTGCCTTGGAGTCTCGCAGCCCTTCGGGGAAATCGCCGGTGGAGGCGTCGATGAGCGCGATTCCGACGCTCACGGGCCCGGCGAGGGAACCCCGCCCCACCTCATCGACTCCGGCTAGCAACGCCCCGGGCGGCAAGGAACGCAGGGCCTCAATTTCCACGTCTCGGCTCGGGGCAGGCCTGCCTGTCCGTTTTGGCGCACGCCCGCCTTCGGGCGCAGATTCGCCTTTTCTTCTGGGCCCGCGTCCGCGGGTCCGGTCGGTCATGGCACGCCCGCAAAGACTTTCGATGCGTCGTCGATGGCGCCGAACCTCGAGAACGGGTAGAAGATCGCCCACGCCCGCCCGGCCACATTGTCGACGGGAACGAAGCCTCCGCCCCTTTCGCCGATGTGGTACCGCGAGTCTCGCGAGTTGGAGCGGTTGTCGCCCATCACCCAGAGCTTTCCCTTGGGAACGGTCACATCGAAGGAAATTTCCGACGGGTTCACGCCGGGCTTGAGGTATGTCTCCGTGATTTCCTTGCCGTTCACGCGCAGCTTGCCCGCGGCGGTGCAGCATGCGACCCTGTCGCCGCCGACTCCAATGACGCGCTTGACCAGGTGCTTCCCCGCGTCTTCGGGCAGCAGGCCCACGGTCTGCAGGCTTTTGCTCAGCGCGCGCCTCCAAGCCGGGGACTTGTCGACGGTGGGCGGAAGCCAGTTCCCGGGGTCGACAAAGACGACGATGTCTCCTCTGTGAATCTCGTCGGCGGTGTCCGCCATTCTGTTGACCGCGATGCGGTCGTTTGGCCGGAGGGTGTTTTCCATCGAGCCGGACGGCACGTAGAAGGCCTGCATGAAGAACGTTTTGACGATCACCGACACAAGGAGGGCGACGCCGACGATGGAGAGCGTCTCTAGAAAAGCGCGAATGCCGGACCTGCGTTTTTCGCCTTCTTCCAGCTCGCGGTCGTCTTCGGCGTCCAGTTTGCGGCCGTCGTCGGCTTCCCCGGCGTCTGCGGATTCGGCTGCGTCGTCCGGCGCGCTCTTCGGATCCTCGTCCAGCTTTTCCGGCGGGTACGACGGCGGCATCTCCTCCGCAACCTCAGACTGCCTTTGATCGTCCATTCTCCGCTCCCTGGCGCCCGCGAGAGCACCACATGCCGAGGGGATACTCCCCGTGAATCGCCGGCCTGCGCCCAGGATCTCGCGATCCTGGGCGACGGCCTCCTCTAGGGTATCGGAGTTTCCTGTGGATTCTCGCCATGACGGACGGCGCTTATGCTCACAGTTTGACGTACACACCGCACAGAATGGCGGATCCACGCCCTTTCCGCCCTGCTCTCGGGGCCGTCTGAGACGTCCCCAACCGTGCGATCCGACTCTGTCGAAGCCGGAAGTTCAAGCCCGTGAACGGCATCGGCCTGCGCAGCCAACGACTCGTCGTGGGTCGTCGCGACGACGGTTGCGCCCTTGCGGGCTGCTTCTATGAGAAGCTCGACGACCGTCTTCAGGTTCGACGCGTCAAGCGACAGCGGTTAAAGACAGAAAAGGGGCTCGGCGCAATGCCGAGCCCCTTCAAGCGTTTGGACGACGTCGAATCACCGACGATTGTCCTCGCGGCGCTCCTTGATCTTGGCGGCCTTGCCGTGCAACTTGCGCAGATAGTAGAGCTTGGCGCGGCGAACGTCGCCTCGAGTGACGACGGTTATCGCCTCAATGGAGGGAGAATGCAGCGGGAACGTGCGCTCCACGCCCACGCCGAAGGATATTTTGCGAACCAGGAAGCTCTCGCGAATGCCGGAGCCGGAACGGCCCAAGACCACGCCCTGGAAGGCCTGGGTGCGGGTGCGGTTGCCTTCGACCACTCGCACGTCGACCCGAACGGTGTCGCCGGGGCGGAAGTCGGGAATGTCCTTGCGGAGCTGGCTTTCCTCCACGAAATCGAGAGTTTGCATATTCGTTTCTCTTTCCGCCCGTGCGCGCAGGCCACAAGCGTGGTCGGGGCGGTCAAACCGCCTGCCTACAGGAAACTCGCCGATGCGCGACCCCCTGCGGCAGGTCCGGCGCATTGTGACAGCGAGACAACTTCACAATTATGCCACGCGAATGGGGCGCGCGAAAACGCGATCGACGTTGTTCTGCTCACCCACAAGGAAATCGCGGGTGCCCACGAACTCGAAGCCCAGCCCGCGGTAGGCCTGCCTGGCCCGGGTGTTCTTCTCATTGGTTCCCAGCCAAACGTACGGCTCCGGCCAATTCTCGGCCCACTCCTGAAGCTCGGCCCTGGTCGCCTCCCACAGGAGGCTTCCCGCGCCTCGTCCGCGCAGGCTGCGATCGAGGTAGAACTTCGAAAGTTCGACGAGCGGCCCTCGCCTGGGCCGTCCGGCGACGACGGCGTCGACCGGCGCCCCCCTGTCGGCGCCGGAGACTCCGCCGTCCTCGGGAAGATAGGTCAACGAATACCCCAAAAGCCTGCCGCCGACCTCTAGGGCCATCGTGAGGCAGCCAGGGTCCTCGACGTAGCGTTCGAAGTGCTCCTCGCCCAGGTTTTCGGCGATGAAGGCGTCGATGTCCTGCTTGGGCATTCCCTTCGGGCAGGCGTCCGGAAAGGTCTTCGCGGCAAGGCTTGCCAGCTCGGGCACGTCCGCCGCCGCTGCCCGCCGCACTTCGGCCCTCGCGGGGTGCGCCTCCTTTGCGGGCGCCAGGTATCCGTGCGCTGCGAGCGCCCGCCGCTCTTTCTTGCCGAGGGAGGCCGCGTTGATCTTCTCGATCATGTCCGGGCGCCGCTCGATGGTTCTCTCGATCGCCCGATCGCGCCGCCAACGGGCCACGGCGCCGTGGTTGCCCGACGTCAAAACTTCGGGAATCTCGCGCCCCCGCCACACTGTCGGCCGGGTGTAGACAGGGTATTCCAGCAGCCCGGCCGCGCCGTGGGACTCCTCGAGGAGGGACTCGGGGTTGCCGACCATGCCGGGAAGCAGGCGCCCGACCGCCTCGACGAGGGCGACGGCCGCGACCTCGCCGCCGTTGAGCACGTAGTCTCCCAACGAGTACTCGAAAACACGCACGCCGGGCCTCTCGGAGTACTCGCTCGCCACCCTCGCGTCGATCCCCTCGTATCTTCCGCAGGCCACGACGATGCGCTCGGCGCGCGCGAGCTCCTCGCACGCGCGCTGCGTCAGAGGCTCCCCAGCGGGAGTGGGGATGGCGAGGACGACGTCGCCTTCGCCGGACGCCGCGTCGGCGCCGATGACCTCGTCGAGGGCCTTTCCCCACACGTCGGGCCGCATCACCATTCCTGCGCCGCCGCCGGCCGGGGTGTCGTCGACCGTTCTGTGAGGGTCGTCCGTCCAGTCGCGAAGATCATGGGCGACGACGTCGAGGATTCCCCTCTCCTGGGCCTTTCCCAGCAATGAGAGCTCTAGAACGTCGAAAAACCTCGGAAACACCGAGACGATGTCAATTCGCATTATTCCTCCTCAGCGGCTTCTTCCCGCTGTTCGTCGCTCCTGTCGCCGCGATCGGCGCCGTCCGCTTCGCCGTCGGCAGCGAAAAGCCCCTGCGGCGCCCGGACGACGACGCAATTGTCGTCCAGGTCGACCTCGGTGACGATCTCGCGCACGAAGGGAACCCTGGCAACGGCTCCGTCCGGCTCGCGGACCACGAGCATGTCTTGGGCGGGAAACGTCTCCAGCCCTATGATCCTTCCAAGCTCGTACCCTTCGGGATCGAGCACTTCCAAGCCCACGAGCTCGTGCTCGTAGAAAGCGTCCTCCTCGACGTAGTCGTCTTCGTCGGTCTCGACGGTGAGTTTGACGCCTCTCAGCCGCTCGGCCATCGTTCGATCCGTGCATTCGGAGAACATCGCGTACACAGCGCCTTTGTACTCGCGAGTTCGCGCCACGGTCAGCGGGCCGGCCTCCTGAGGGTCGGTCTCGAGCATGGCTCCGATTCCGAGGCGCCGCTCCGGCTGATCTGTGCGCACATCGAGGCGCAGCTCGCCCTTGAGGCCGTGCGGGGCGCCGATGACAGCGACAGTTAACTGCAATATCTCTCCTTCGATCGACGAACGGTTTGGAACGCAACGGCTGCCGTGAGCGTTGATTCGCTTCCTAGGATACCGGTTGCACCCAAACAACGGTTGAAGCGCACGAAGAGGGTCGGCCAACCTTGCGGTTTGGCCGACCCTCGCTTCGACGCCGTTGAGCTTAACTCTGATCGGTTTCGATCACGTCAACTCGCACATTCCCTTTGGGGGAAAGCGCGCCCACGACCAAACGCAAAGCTTTGGCCGTGCGGCCGTTGCGTCCGATAACACGCCCGAGATCGTCAGGATTGACGCGGACCTCAAGCAGCTCGCCACGGCGGTTGCTCCGAGCACGCACATTCACGTCCTCGGGTGAATCGACTATTCCACGCACAAGGTGCTCGAGCGCATCGGCGATCATCAGGCCTCCTCGGCCGCTTCCTCAACGGCTTCGGCTGCTGCGGCCTCCGCTGCGATCTTCGCCTCGGCTGCTGCGGCGCGGCGCTTTTCGGCCTCGTTCTGGACCGATTCCACCGCGGCCTTCCGGGCCCCTTCGACGTCGACCGACTCCTTGACCTTGAGACGGCCTTCGGCGCCCGGAAGCCCCTTGAACTTCTGCCAGTCGCCGGTCACCTTGAGCTGCGCGAGCACAGGGTCCGTAGGCTGCGCGCCGACGGAAAGCCAATACTGGACGCGGTCGGAATCGATCTCGATGAGCGAGGGATTCTCGGTCGGATGGTACTTGCCGATCTCCTCGATGACGCGGCCGTCGCGCTTCTTTCGCGAATCGACGACGACGACGCGGTAATAAGGCGCACGGATCTTGCCCATGCGCTTGAGACGGATCTTGACTGCCACTTGTGTGGTCACTCCTGGTTCTACTTAAGGTTGGGTCAACGCGATCGCGGTGGGAGTCGCGGCGCAGAAGGCCCGAGACTGAGGCAGCCAGAGGATGAGAGGGCCCTCTTTCGCCCGAGTACAAAGCTTAAGTTTGCCAGATGCGCGCCTCGCCCGGCAATCGGAGCCGCAACCGGGCGCGTGCAGTCAGACACATGCCGACGACGCCAACGCAAAACGGGGCCGAACGTCCAAGCAGCGGCCGCCCGATCAACGGCCGGGCTCTAGTTCCATCGGCGTCTGCCCGCCCGCTCGGCAAAGGAGTCGATGGCGGCGAGCACGGCGTCGCTGCGCCACAGGGGGCCGAAGCGAAACTCGTCCGCTCTAGTGAGGATTCCAAGATTCGCCAGGCGGCGCAAAGGCGGATATATGTTGGTTGCGTTCACGCCCATCTCTTCTGCCGCCGTTTTCGCGTCTGTCACCGGGCGCCTGGCGACGATCTCGAGCAATCCCCAGGCGTTGGAGGACTTGCGCACGGAGTGTTGAGCCAACAGCTTTTTCCACCCCTCGACGATCTCATCGATCTCTCCGACGAGCTGCCTCGTATTCGCAACAGCACGAAGAGCGGCGTCGGCGAACACCTCGACTATCGCAGCCGGGTTCCCCTTTCGGTACTCGGCTAATGCGCGGTGGTATCCGTCAATGTCCGTCAGAAGCCCGGCAGACACCGGCACCGCAGCATTTCGTGTAATTCCGCGATACCTCAGAAGCGCCTGGGCAAAAGCCCTTCCCGTGCGCCCGTTCCCATCCGTAAATGGATGGATCGTCTCGAACTGGGCGTGAGCTATGGCGATGCCCGCAAACGCGGGAGCATTTTCTTTCCGTGAAAATACCGCAAGGTCGGCCATTAAATCGGCGACTCTCTCCCACGCCGGTGCGACGAACTCTGCGTCGAAGGGAGAATCGCTTCGCGTTCCTATCCACACGGGCTCCTTCCTCCATTTTCCGGGGGTGTGGTGCGGTTGGCCTTCCATGAGAACCGCGTGCATAGCTTGGATTGATTCCACGTCGATGTGCTCCGCCAAGTCAAGCGCAGCGCGCATCGCCTTCGTGTTGGCTACGATCTCGAGTGCGCTGCCACCACGTTTCGCCCCTAATTCGGCGCTGAGAACGTTGCGCGCACTGGCAGTCAAATGCTCGATTTGGGACGACGACGCAGCTTCCGACCTGAGCAAAACAGGCGCGAAGGTCGCCACACGGTCGCCAAGCTCCGAATCGAAGCGTTGCAGTTCTCCGACTGCCCGCTCCGCCAACGAGGCCGTTTCACTGTCAAGATTGGGCGTCAGCCCTGCGATCTTGGGAGGCACAGCGCTCCAGCACTTTCGCTTCGCCATAGTTTCGAAACGACAATCCTGCCTGCCCGCCGTGGGCTCCCACCGCTGCTCCTCACTTCCGACCGACGGCCAACCGTCCTTGCCCATAATGCGTCCGCCTAGGATTATGAGTACGCTTCCCATCGTGGGCACGCGTCTCGCCATAAGCACGCGCCCGGCGGTTTTCGGGAAGACGAATGCCGTGGATCGCACCGCATTTGCGGCATTCCTCTGTCGCGGGCCCCGAGCGAACTCGGAGAATACTCTGGTGACAGTCGAAACTCCCGCCAAAGACCTCAGCCGCTACGCCTGGCTTTCCGTGGTCGCCGCAACAGCCACCATCACGATGAAGACGGCGGCCTACTTCGTGACGGGCTCGGTGGGCCTGCTCTCGGACGCGGCCGAATCCGTGGTCAACCTCGTGGCCGCCGTCGTGGCGCTCGTCGCCCTCAAGCAGGCCGCCAAACCCGCGGACTCCCAGTTCACTTTCGGCAGGTCGAAGGCCGAGTACTTCTCCTCCACCGTCGAGGGGACGATGATCTTCGTCGCGGCAGGTTTCATCGTCGTGAGCGCCGTGGGAAGGATCATTCGCCCCGCCGCAATCGACAACCTGGGGCCGGGTCTGGCGATATCCGTCGCAGCCTCGCTCGTCAACGGCATAGTCGCAGTGGCGTTGGTGCGAGCCGGGCGGCGCTGGCGTTCGCCGGCGCTCGTCGCAGACGGGCGGCACCTGTGGACCGACGTCGCAACATCCGTCGGCGTCGTTCTGGGGGTAGGCCTTGTGATCGCGACGAAGTGGGACGTGCTCGACCCCGTCGTCGCCCTTCTCGTCGGCCTGAACATCCTGGTCACCGGCTGGCGTCTGCTCAGGGGGTCGGTACGCGGCCTCATGGACGTCACCCTTTCAGCCGAGCAGAACCAGGCCCTCATCGCGGTTCTCGCTGGATTCACGACGGAGTCGGTGCGCTTTCACGGGCTTCAAACGCGCGCGGCGGGCCAGGCTTCCTTCGCGAACGTCCACATGCTCGTTCCAGGTTCGTGGACGGTCGGCCGCGGCCACGAATCGGCCCACGACGTCGCCGAGGCGCTTTCCGCGGCCGTTCCGGGGCTCGACTCCCAGATCCACGTCGAGCCGATCGAGGACCCCCGCTCCTACGAGGACATACCGACCGGTTCGCTCAGCGTGGGCGACGGCGACCTCCCCACGTCCGAAACCGCAGGCGGTCAGGCCTAGACCTTTGGCGCCCCGCGCATTTCGCCGGCGAGCGTCCCGCCGACGAGCTCCCCGTCGATGAACACCGCGGCCGGACGCGAGACGGTCGCGATGTCCTTTTCCGGATCCTCCGCGTACACGACGACGTCGGCCGGAGCGCCCTCCTCCCAGGAAGGAAGGCCGAGCAGCGAACGGCCGGAGTGGCTCGCAGCGGCCATGACGAGGCCCGCGGGGAGGCCGGCGTCGACGGCGGCGCGAAGCTCGACGTCGAGCGTCCTGTCTTTTCCTTCGCCCTCGGTGTCCGTGCCCATGACGAAATGCGCGCCCACGTCCGCCATGAGCGCGAAATGGTCGAATCTCCCCCGGTGCATCGCGAGCATCCGTTCACGGTAGACGGGGTATTTTCCCGCCCGTTCCGCGATGGAGGCGAACGTGCCTGTCTGGCAGACTGTCGGATCGAGAATCACGCCGCGCCGCGCCGCCTCGCGAAGCTGGTCTTCGTTCATCCCCGAACCGTGTTCTATGCAGTCGACTCCGGCTTCGAGCGCGTCGTCGACCGTTTCCACCGCGAAAGTGTGGACGGCGACCTTCGCACCAGCCTCGTGTGCGGCGGCGACGGCGTCGGCGAGCACGTCTCGCGGCCAAAGCGGGCGCAGATCCGAATCGGCCCCTTCCGCGCGGTCGATCCAATCGCCGACGAGCTTGACCCAGCCGTCGCCGCGCGCCGCCTGGCGCACAACCTCGTCTGGAAGCTCCCTCGGCTCGATCTCCACCGCGACGTTTCGAATGTAGCGTTTGGGCCGAGCGATGTGCCGTCCGGACCGGATTGCCTTCGTTCTGCCTCGCGCCGCGAAGCGGGCGACGTCGAGCTGCGCGCCCATTTCGCGCACCGTCGTCACCCCGGCCGCGCGCGCCGCGTCAAGCCGCCGGACAACTTCGGCGTCGGCGACGGGCTCGGCCGAATACGACAGGCCGGGGTGCGCGTGGGCGTCGACCAAGCCCGGATAGGCCCAACCGGCGACGGTCTGCGCCGGGCCGTCGAGCGCGCTGTGTCGGATCGCGCCGTCGACAATCCACGCCTCAGCCAGATCGGTTCCCCGCAAAGGCCCCGTCAGGCGATACGAGGTCACTTGAGGAACCTCGCGAGGTCCTCGAAGTCCGGATTTCCCGGCTGCCCGGCGCCGCCCTGCGACGCGCCGAGGCCGAACGACGAGCCCGAAGAGGAGCCCTTGCCCTTCTGCCCCTGCTGGCTCTGCTCGCGCTCTTGCGCGGCGCGCTTGGCGGGATTGCCGGAGCGCCCCTTCTTGTTCGCGGTCTTCTTCTTGGCGGCGCGCTTGGCCTTGCGGTTGCCGCCCCCGATTCCGGGCATCCCGCCCATCCCCGGCATTCCGGGAACGCCTCCCCCGCGCGAGACCTGCTGCATCATCTTGCGCGCCTGCTCGAACCTCTCGACCAGGGAGTTGATCTCTTGAACGGTGGCGCCCGAACCGCGGGCGATGCGCTGGCGCCGCGAACCGTTGAGGATCTTCACGTCCGCCCGCTCCGCCGGAGTCATCGACTGGACGATCGCCTCGATTCGGCCCACGGAGCTTTCGTCGAAAGCCTCGAGCGCCTCACGGTACTGCCCCATTCCCGGCAGCATGCCCATGATCTTCTTCATCGATCCCATGCGCTTGAGCTGGCGCATCTGCACAAGGAAGTCGTCGAGGGTGAACGATCCCTCGCTCATCTTCTCCGCAAGCTCCGCCTGCTGCCGCTCGTCCCACGTGCGCTCCGCCTGCTCGATGAGCGTCAGGACGTCGCCCATGTCGAGGATTCGCGAGGCCATGCGGTCGGCGTGGAACTGCTCGAAGTCCGTGAGCTTCTCGCCGGTGGAGGCGAACATGATGGGGACGCCCGTCACGCCCCGCACGGACAGGGCCGCGCCGCCTCGGGTGTCGCCGTCGAGCTTGGACACGACGACGCCGGTGAATCCGACCCCGTCCTGGAACGCGTTGGCCGTGGCGACGGCGTCTTGGCCGATCATCGCGTCGATGACGAAAAGCACTTCGTTGGGATTGACGGCGGCCCGGATGTCGATGGCCTGGCGCATCATCTCTTCGTCGATGCCGAGGCGCCCGGCGGTGTCGACCACCACGACGTCGTACCCGAACTCCTCGGCCCGCGCCAGGCCCGATCGCGCCACCGCTACGGGGTCGCCGACGCCGTTGCCCGGCTCGGGCGCCCACACGTCGACCCCCGCCTGCCCGCCGACAACCTGGAGTTGGTTGACCGCGTTGGGGCGCTGGAGGTCGGAGGCGACGAGCAGAACCTTCCTGTTGCGCTCGGTCCGCAGCCACCGGCCGAGCTTGCCGGCGAGGGTCGTCTTGCCTGCGCCCTGGAGTCCGGCGAGCATGATGACGGCCGGCCTGCGGGAAAGGTCGAGCTCGCGGGTTTCGCCGCCGAGGATTTCAACGAGCTCGTCGTTGACGATCTTGACCACTTGCTGGCCGGGGTTGAGGGCCTTCGAGGCGACGGCCCCCGTCGCCTTCTCGCGAACTGCCGAGGTGAAGGAGCGGACGACGGGCAGGGCGACGTCGGCGTCGAGCAGAGCGCGGCGTATCTGCGAGATCGTCTCCTCGACGTCGGAAGCCGAAAGGCGCCCTTTGGACCGGAGGCTCTTGAACGATCCGGTGATGCGGTCGGAAAGGGTGTTGAACACGGGCCTACCTCTTGTTGGGGACGCTTGTGGAACTGAGGCAATTCTACGCCATGCGCCTTGAGGAGGCCCTTCGGGCTTGTGCGGCGTCCCTTATGCGATCCGCCTCAAAGCCTTCCGCGTAAACTCATATCGCGGCACAAGCCGCGCAGCGCGTGCGGCGCTCCACGGGGAGGCCCCATGGGGCGTGGCATCTGTTCCGCCCCGAAACGCAAGCTGCGCCGCGTATACAGCCTTATGTCCGTCTTTGCCGTTTAAGAGCCTAATGGACAGCTGGTTCTTCAACAGTAACATAAATGGCCTTCAGATCGAGGCCATGCCGGAGCGCCAGCTCGACTATGCAAATAAGCACACCCCGTTTTTACCATGAAAATAGTGTTAAAGGAGAAGAGTTCAAACGATGCGGATCATTGAATCTATCGGCAGTCTGTGTTTGACTTGTAAGGGCAAAGGTTACTGGGAGCAGTCTACATACCATTTCGTCGGCAATCTGAATACACGAAATCACGAAACGGCCTCCCAGGAGAACACATGCCGAACAGCCAGATGAGCATTGACTTCGAAGGAGTCCGACAAGCCGTCTCCATATCGGATGAAGTCGCAGGCGATGTGTGCGGTCTTTATTTGAATTCCCTTTCGGGCTTCGAACGGTCGCAGGGGGGAAGCGAGCGATGCCGCCAACGTCTTCAACGTGCTTATTCGCCTTCTGTGCGAGGAGCACCAAAAGCTCAACAGCGACATTCGAAAGAGTGCGCAAGGGCTCAAAGACACCGACGAGAACGAACGTGGAAAGTATCGGCTTCCCGGCGGGGGAGCCCCCGGTTTCGGCGGTCAAGCCCAAAGCCCCGGAGGGGAAACTCCGCCCAATGAGAAAGCCCCAAGCGTCGGCGGCGACGGCGATCGCCCTTTGACGCCGAAGAAAAAGGAAGACTGGGAAAGGAAGCGGTAGGGCCATGAGCACAGTCAACACGGAATTCAAGGCCGACCTCTCCGGGATCCATGCACATATCGGCGATCTCGGCAAAGCGGTGAATACGCTGTACACCAACTTGGGGCTTTCGGGGGCGTAAAGAAACGCCTTTACGGCGAATGGCCCTTCGGAGACGGTTCTGGCGCTTCCCAAAATGCAGCGGAAAAGTACGCAGCAGACCTCCAAGACGCCTACAAGGACGTTGCCCTCTGCCACAAGGGTGCATACAGAGCCTTTACGATTCGCTGAGCCCGGTCAAGAGCGAACTCGAAGCGATTCTAGAAGACGCGAAGAAGGCCGAATTGGAGGTGGACGGTTGTACAGTCAAAGAACCGAAAGAACCCGGCAAAAACGCCGCGAGCAGTGATAAAAACGATTACGACGGCAAAAAGCCGACCTATGATTTTTTAAAAGAGCGTTCGAAGACCACACGTACAAATGAATCGGCTGCGCATTCGACGTTCCAAGCGAACTGCAAGAAGATCTTCAAGTGCGAGATCGACCCGATAACGGGTGACTGGTCGAATTACCCCATGGTCTTCGGAATGACGGTTGGGCCGAGCTTGCTCCACCAGGCCGTAGAGGAAGCCAAACCCGAAATCTCCGACGAACCCGACCAGTTTTCGAACCTCGGAAACTACGCCAAAGCGATAGGGCTCCCAGAACAAGGCGTATCGATGGCCGACGAACTGGGAGGCTTCATGCCTAAAGGCGGCGTCGCCGAGCAGGCGCTGAAAGGCGTCGGCAAAGCGATGGGCGTCATCGATATCGGAGTGAACATGATTCAGGGCACGACCAACTTCCAGGCCTGATACGAGGATCAGTACGAGAATGCGAAGCGCAACCCAGAGAACACGAAGGCTGACCGCACGGCCCAAAGCACTCTTCGAGGCTTATGCGGGACAGGATGTGAGGGAGGCGCGGGGCCCCGCGGGCTCTTTCGGCGTCGAGCCCAGCCTCGTTCTCAACGAGGCGCCCCACCCTGGCGTCCCGCTCGGGAAGTGGCTGCGCAACACGCTGAAAGAGATTGAGAGCGACTTTCCTTCGCTGCACGTCATCGACGTCGCCCAGACGCGATTGGGCGACGTCGCCGCGGACGTCGTCTGGGCCGTCCAGAGCCTCGCCGTCAACTTAACCCAAGTCGAATACTTGACCCTGACCGAGCGCGTTGACGTCTAAGGCGCTTGATCTCTTCCGGGGGTTCGCCGAACGCACAGGCAGCGTGACCGCGCGTGTGAGAAACCGTTCTGAGCTTGTCGCCTGCCAGGCTTGGTTTTCGCGGTCAAGGGCCGGAACCATCATGATCGACGACGGCGAAGCGCTCACTTTCCAGCAGTGCGCACCCGGATTCTTCCCCGTTTTCCTGCACGGCTTCTTGCGAATCTCCCCGTTGCCGCTCGCCCACAGCGAAGGCGCCGTCCTCGAGCTCGAGACCGTGGCAAGGCTTCTGGAAGAAGACGGCGGAGTCGAAAGCAACTGCGGCGCCGCAGGCGACGACGAGAGGCTGGCAGACAAGCTCCGAGCGGCGGCGCCCGTGTGTCGCGCGCCGTCATGGACGGCGGCTGGCGGCTCTGGTCGCTGACAGCCGGGAGAGCTCGCGAAGGCCGCCAAAGCGTGAGCAAGGCCTTCGTCGCGCTTGCAACCCGCACGGATCCCTCGGCGTTCCTCCGAGCACGGCAGACGCGAGCATCGCGACCCTCGTGCCGCTGCGCTCGTCCACGATCTGAGAGGTCGTGACCCAGACGATCGCCCCGGCCTGCTGAGCGTTCGCCGGCCCGGCGGGCTTTCATCATTCTGGCAGGCTTCTCACGGGAATTTTGCCATGAAAAGTACCTTTTTCATTAAAGCGGCCAAATTTTGGAACTTATGATCGACGAAGGCACTTTTCTTGGCCACGATGCCCGCTCTGCTCATGCGCATGCCGCGCAGACGATCGCAGCGCCTTCGCCGCCGCGCAGGCGCTGCCCGGGCAGAAGCCCCAGTCCGCTCGCCCTCAGGCCGTAAGCGCTTCGACGAAGCCCTCGGCGTCGAAGGGCGCCAGGTCGTCCACGCCCTCTCCCAAGCCCACAAACTTCACGGGAACCCCGAGTTCGCGCTGCACGGAGATGACGATGCCGCCCTTGGCGGTGCCGTCGAGCTTGGTCAGGACGATGCCGGTGATGCCCGTGACTTCCGCGAACACCTCGGCCTGGCGCATGCCGTTCTGGCCGGTCGTGGCATCGAGGACGAGGAGCACCTCGTTGACGGGAACCCGCTTGGACATCACCCGCTTGATCTTTCCGAGCTCGTCCATGAGCCCCGACTTGTTCTGCAGACGGCCGGCGGTGTCGACGAGGACCACGTCGACGTCGGTCTCGCGCCCCTTGTCGATGGCGTCGAAGGCGACGGAAGCGGGGTCGGCGCCCTCGCGGTCGGATCGCACGACGTCCACTCCGACGCGCTCGCCCCAGGTTTGCAGCTGGTCGGCCGCCGCGGCGCGGAAGGTGTCCGCGGCCCCGAGCAGCACGCGGCTGCCCTCGGCCACGAGCACACGCGCGAGCTTGCCGACCGTCGTCGTCTTGCCCGTGCCGTTGACCCCGACCATGAGGATCGAGGCCGGGTCGCCGTCAATCCGCTCGAGGTGAAGGCTCCTGTCGGCGGCGGGGTCGATGAGTTCGAGGAGTTCCTCGCGGAGAATCGCTTTCACGCGCTCCGGGTCGCGAGTTCCCTCGACCTTCGTGCGCTTCTTCAGATTGTCCATGATCTGCGTGGTGGCTTCCAGGCCGACGTCGGCCATGAGAAGCGTGTCCTCGATCTCCTCCCAATCGGCGGGCGAGAGGTCTCCGCGGGAAAGGATCTTCAAGAGCGCGTTTCCAAAGCTCCCGGACCGCGCAAGGCGGGCGCGGAGGCGCTGCATGCGGGAGGGAACCGACTCGGGCGCCTCGATCGGCGTTGCGGTGATCTCTTCGGGTTCCGCCTCTGCAAGATCCGGTTCGCCGATCTCCGGTTCGCGGACCTCCGTCTGAACGCCGCCGGCGGCAACGGGAGCGGGAGCTTCCTCCGCTTCGCCCTCGGGCCCCTCGATGGCTGGCGGCTGCGGCGCCGCCGGAATCTCGGGGCGTCGTCTTTCCCCTCGCTTCTTAACAGCCAGTCCGGCCACGACGACGAGGCACAACAGGACTATGGCTCCAACAACATAGTAGATCGTATCGTTCACGCTGCCAGTCTCCCAGACTCCGGCCTCGATCGCACCGGAACGCAGCCAAGAGTAATCCGATCCACGGCCAGCCGGGCCGCAAACGGGCCCTTGATGCGGGCGCCTTTTCGGCGCGCCTAGGGCATCACGGAGCCTCTTTTGGGAGCGACCCGCTTGCACGGCCCACCGCTTGCACCGCCCCTCAGGCGCACCTGAATGAAGCGCAGACAGAAAGAAGCCACCCTCGCGAGGGTGGCTTCTTGCGAAGGGCGGCTAAGCGTTGAAGCTGCGGATTAGCGTGACATCCGCGCTCGCGCATGCCCTGCGCGCTATGCGGATTTCACGCGCCTGGCACGAGTGGCCTTGGCGGTCTTCACCTTCGGAAGCTTTGGCTTGACCTGGGCAACGGCGCCTTTTTCAACGTCAACGACCCTGCTTATCTGGGAACTGACGTCCTCTGGCGTGTAGTAGGCTGTCTCGTCTTCCGGGAAGGCTGCAAAAAGCTCTCCCAGCGACGCGTCATTCATCTGCACCTCAAAGTCATCGACTCCGAGGTTCTCGGATCGCCAATTCGAAACCGACTCGGCGACCCAGCCTCTGACGTCCTCCTGGCGCGACGAAAGAATCATCCCGTAGAGGAGGCCCACTACAGCGAGGATGGCTATTACGACGAGGATCAGAATGAACACGCCTTCATTATTAGCCGAAAAGCTGGGAATCTTTAAGAACAAGTGCCCAAAAACAACGTGAAATCGATTACAGAAACGGAAATGATATCACATCGTTATAATCCGTCAAAGTCATGACCAATGGGCGACTTCGCGGGAACTTTCGGGCGCATGCGGCCGTTGTGTACACCGACGTCTGCTCCGAGGCGCCCTCGTCCGCTCCGAGGCGCCGTCGTTCGCTCCGAGCCCTTCACGTCCGCTTGGAACACCTTCACGTCTCCCCCGAGGCCTTAGCGCCCATTCGAACGGCTCCACGTCCGCCACGAGGATTTTGCTTTTGCTGGAAAGCCTTAGCGTCCACTCGGAGGTCTTTGCGCCCGTTCGAACGCCTTCGTTCTTTCACGGCGCTTTCCTTGCTTCAGAAGGCCTCGCACATGTTCGGAGTGAACCGTGTGCGTTGGGGTGGTTTCACCTGACCGGCCTCCGTTTGAAGCGCTCTAAGCCGGCGACACACGGCTTAGGCAGGCGACATGCGGTCTAGGACGGAGAGACGCGGCTTAGGCCGGCGACACGCGGTCTAGGACGGAGAGACGTCGCGCAGACGCTGTGAGACGACCGTGGAAACGCCGTCTTCCCGCATGGTCACGCCGTAAAGCGTGTCCGCCGTCTCCATCGTCCGTTTCTGATGGGTGACGACCAGCAGCTGAGACGAGCTTTGAAGCTCGGAGAATATCTCGATCAGGCGGGACAGGTTGACGTCGTCGAGGGCCGCCTCCACCTCGTCCATGACGTAGAACGGCGAGGGGCGGGCCATGAAGATGGCAACGAGGAAGGCCACAGCGGTGAGCGAACGCTCGCCTCCGGAAAGAAGGGACAGCCGCTTGACCCGCTTGCCCGGAGGGCGCGCCTCTATTTCAACGCCGGCGGTGAGAACGTCGTCGTCGGTGAGGACGAGGCGGCCTTGCCCGCCCGGAAACAGGCGCGCGAAGACCTCGGCGAAGCGCTCGGACACGTCTTCTATCGCGCTCGTCATAACTTCCTGCACGCGCTTGTCGATCGTGCGGACGATTCCAAGAAGGTCCTCGCGCGTCCGCTTGAGATCGGCCAACTGCTCCGCTAAGTACTTTTGCCGCTCTTCGAGGGCGGCGTGCTCTTCAAGGGCGAGGGGATTGACCTTCCCGAGGCGGGCCATGCCGGATTCGGCCTTCTTCAGGCGCTTTTCCTGCTCTTCGCGCGCATAGGGAACCTCGACTCCCTCGCCGAGGGGAACCGGACGGTGCGGTCCGAACTCCTCGATGAGCACAGGCGCCTCGACTCCGAGTTCCTCGAGGGACCTCGAAGCAAGCTGCTCGTATCGCATTCGGGTTTCCGCCCGAAGCAGCTCGTGGCGGTGCGCGGCGTCTTCCAACTCGCGCAAAGCGGCGTTCGCCTCGTCAAGCTCCCGCCGAACCGCCTTCAGGGCGGAATTGCGAAGCTCGCGCGCTTTTTCATCGCTCTTTCGCCTGCTCTCCGCCGATTCGCGCACCCGCTGCGCCACCGCCAAGGCTCGGGAAGCCCACTCGGCCACGCGGCCCGCCAGCTCCGCCGCATGCTCCCTGCACCGGGCTTGACGCTCTTCGCGTTCGATCCTTTCCGCGAGCGCCTGCGCGCTTTTCACGAGGGCGTCGGCGCGCCCGGCCACGGCTCGCAGCCGTTCCTCGCCCGTTCGCAGAGCCAGCCGCGCCTCCGTCTCGCGGCGGCGGCATTCGCGAGTGCGCTCATGGGCGGCGCGTTGGGATTCCGCGGCGCGGGCGACGCGTTCGGCAAGGTCGTCGGGGTCCGCCTGCATGGCGTCGCGCCGTGCGGACAGGGATTCGAGGTCTTCGCGCTTGCTGCGCAGCTCCGCATCGAGGGCGTCCAGACGCGACGCATTTGACTCGGCTTCGCTGCGCGACGCCGCAAGGGACTGCCTCAAAACGCCCAACTGCGCTGTTGCCGCGGCCTCACGCGAATCCCGGGCGGCCAACTCCGCCCCGGTCTCCTCGTGTTCCGAACGAGCTTTGGCGAGCCGCTCCTGACAGCGACGCACGCCTTCCTCGGCCGTCTCGCCCTCCCGGCGGGCCTTCTCCGCTTCCCGCTCGGCGCTCTCGAAAGCCGCTCTGCGAGCCAAGATCGAAGCCCGCGAAACCTCGCCGCCCCGCACGAATTCACGGTCGATCACGTCTCCCGCGAGCGTTGCCACGGCCGGAGCCCCCGCCTGAATCAAAAGACGAGCGGCCTCAAGGTCGCGGGCAAGGGCGTATTCGGCGAGGAAACTCGCGATCGCATCGGCCGAAGAGCCGTTTGCGCGGACGACGTCGCCAGCGGCCGCCGCGCGATCCGGCCCCAGGCCAGCCGCGGCGACGGCCTCGTGCACAAGGCGCTCGGCCCCTTCTCGTCTCGCCCCGCCGGGGTGGACGAGGTGAAGCCTCCCGGCTTCCGCCTCGCGGGCCGCCCGCAACGCGTCGATCGCGGAGTCGAGGCTCTCGGCGGCCAGCCCGCTTGCGGCTCCGGCAAGGGCGGCTTCAACGGCGGCCTCCCATCCCCCGTCTACGGCGAGGCTCTCGCGCACGAGCCCGTCTATTCCCGCGCAATTGCCCCACGCCCACGCCGTGGCGTCTTCCGGGGCGAGGGCTTCCTTGAGCGTCTGCGCCTTCGCCTCCCACGAAGCGGTCTGGGACCTCGTCTCCAGCAGGCGGGAGCGGGCCGCCTCCAGCGCCGCGGCCGCGGCGCTGAGCTCCGCGGAGTTCGCCTCGTGCCGCTCGGCCAGCGGGTCTTCAGCTTGGGCTCCGGCCACAATGTCCTGCTCGAGCTGGGCCACCTCGGCCTTTGCCTGATCGGCCCGCCGTTTCGCCGCCTCCAAGCTTTCGCCCGCCCTGCGTCTCTCGGCTTCGAGGGCTTCGACCCGGCTCGACGCAGCGAAGATCTGCCCGGCCAGCCTCGCGGCGTCCTCGCGTTTGTCGGCGGCGGATTTAGCGAGGGCGGCACGCTCGCGTTCGGCCCGATGCTCGGCGTCCTCGGCCTCTTCGCGTTCGGATATCGCCGCCGTGAGGGCGTCTTGCGCCGTCGCGGCCCGCGCTCTCAGCTCGTCCTCTTCGGCGCGGGCCCGATCGGCCCTCCGAACGATGTCCTCGGGCCTCTCCCCGTGGAAAGGCCTCGCCGCGGACGCAAGGGAGCGCTGCCTTTCACGGGCGAGCTGGCTCAAGGAACGGAAGCGCTCTTCGAGGGAGGCCGCTTTCTCCCATCTTTCGACGAGCGCCGCCAGCTCGGGATTTGCCGCGGCGGCCTCGGCCTCGAGCCGGGCGAGCCGCGCTTGGGCGTCCCCCACTCGCGCCTTTTCGGCCGCCCGCCGCTCCGAGAGCTTCGATTCGTCGACCTCGTGCGATTCGACCCTCGCCTGCTGCTGCGCAAGATCGTCGGCCAGCAGCCGCGCCTTGGCGTCGCGGGCCTCGGCCTGCATGACCTGGGCCTTGCGGGCGGCCTGCGCCTGCCTCGCCAAGGGTCCGAGCTGTCTGCGCAATTCGGCTGAAAGGTCCTCGATCCTCGCAAAGGACCCGCTCATCGATTCGAGTTTGCGCAAAGCCTTCTCTTTCCGCCGCCGGTGTTTGAGCACTCCGGCCGCCTCCTCGATGAACCCTCTGCGGTCCTCCGCGCCGGCTTTGAGCACTTCGTCGAGCTTGCCCTGGCCGATGACGACGTGCATCTCGCGCCCCATGCCCGTGTCCGAAAGGAGCTCCTGGATGTCGAGCAGCCTGCAGGACGTGCCGTTGATCGCGTACTCAGACCCCCCGCTGCGGAAGAGCGTTCGCGAGATGGTCACCTCCGTGTAGTCGATCGGCAAAACCCCGTCGGAGTTGTCGATCGTGAGCGAGACCTCCGCCCTGCCGAGGGCCGGGCGCTTGGACGTTCCCGCGAAGATGACGTCGGCCATGCTGCCTCCGCGAAGATTCTTCGCGCCCTGTTCGCCCATCACCCAGGCCAACGCATCGACGACGTTGGACTTGCCGGATCCGTTCGGGCCGACGACGCAGTTGATGCCCGGCTCGAACCTCAGAGTGGTGGCCGTCGCGAAGGATTTGAACCCTCGAAGCGTCAGAGTCTTCAGGTGCACGTACACACGATAAGACACATAGGCAAATTACGTGATCTTTCTGGCTCGCAGGCTATAACATACCCCTCGTTTTTCGCGAATTTTGACGACTTCATACTTGACAAACGATCATATGTCAAGCGTGAGCACACCCCTTGACCGATCGGATAGAATGGGGAATGATATGTCACCGTACGAGAAAATCCCCAAAAATCGTGCCACTACACGGGGAGTGAGAATACCCAGTGGTTAATTTTATCTTAGAAAGAAGGGACCAGATACTCTTCGCCGCCTGGCAGCACCTTTCGCTGGTCACGCAGTGCTTGCTGTTGGCAACCGTCATCGGAACGGTCGTTGCGGCCCTGAGCTATCGAAGCAGTCTGTTTACATCCCTTACAAACAATGTTTCCGCCATAGGATTGACAATACCGTCGTTTGCCCTCATTGGTTTGCTTATAGCGCCAGCGGGCTTCGGCGTTTTGCCCGCGGTCGTCGTCGTGACGTTCTACGCGGCCCTGCCAATCCTGCGCAACGCCCTCGTCGGCTTCTCCGGCGTCGACCGCAACATAGTGGAAGCCGCCAGAGGCCAAGGCATGTCGAGGTCCGCGACCTTCCTCAAGGTCGAGCTTCCGCTCGCCTGGCCCGTCATATTGGCGGGAATGCGGATTTCGGCGCAAATGTCCATGGGCATCGCGGCAATCTCCGCGTACGTGCTCGGCCCCGGGCTCGGAGGGTACATCTTCTCCGGCCTTTCGCGCCTCGGCGGGGCGAACTCCTTCGAGTCCGTCCTCACCGGCGTCGTGGCCATCATTTTGCTGGCGTTCATACTCGACGGTCTCCTCGTTCTGCTCGGCCGTCTGACGATTTCACGAGGTATCAATGTCTGAGAACAATTCTGCCAACCCGGTCCTCGGGACCGATTCCGCGACCGACGACCCTTCAATCACCGGCGCCACGATCGTCTTGGAGGAGGTGACGAAGGACTACGGCGGCGCCCAGCCCGCGGTCGACCATCTCACGCTTGAAATCCCGGCCGGCCAAACGGTCATGTTCGTCGGCCCGTCGGGATGCGGCAAGACGACGACGCTGAAGATGATCAACCGGCTCATCGAGCCCACATCCGGCCACATCGTGATCAACGGCGACGACGTCACGCAGATGAACGGCGACAAACTGCGCCGCCACATCGGCTACGTCATCCAGGCGGGCGGCCTCCTCCCGCATATGACGGTCGCCGAGAACATCGCCATCGTCCCCAAACTCCTCGGATGGGACAAGAAGCGGATATCCGAACGCGTCGACGAACTTCTGGACCTAGTTTCGCTCGAACCCGGCGAATACCGCAGCCGTTATCCCAAGGAGCTCTCAGGAGGCCAGCAGCAGCGCGTCGGCGTGGCACGCGCCCTCGCAGCAGACCCGCCGGTCCTCCTCATGGACGAGCCCTTCGGCGCCGTGGACCCCATCACCCGCCAGCGCCTCCAAGACGAGCTCATCCACATCCAGTCCGAACTCCACAAAACGGTCGTCTTCGTCACGCATGACTTCGACGAGGCCATCAAACTCGGCGACTGGATCGTCATCTTCAACGTCGGCGGCCAAATTATGCAGTACGACACTCCCGACCAGATCCTGGCGAATCCCGCAAACGAATTCGTCGAAGACTTCATCGGCTCCGGCGCGGGCCTGCGCCAGCTCGGCCTCGCGAGAGTCAGCGCGGTTCAGCTCAAGAAGGCCGTTCGCGCCCGCCCGGGCGAAGACACACGCGAGGTCGCGAAGCGGATCAGAGACGCCGGCGTGCGCCACGCGGTTGTCCTCGACCTCAAGGAACGCCCGGTGGGATGGGTCACGCCCAAACAGCTTTTGCGCACGGACCGGGTGAAGACCAAGTACTCCGACGACTTCCCGCTGGTGGGCGTCAGTTCGTCGCTTGACGACGCCCTCGACGCCATGCTGGTCGCGGGATCCACCGAAGCGCTCGTCCACGGCAAGCGAGGCCGGTTCCTCGGGCTCATCACGGTCAACACCGTCATTCGAGCCATGGAAGAGATCTCCTCGAAGAATCCGGAAGACACTCCCGATGCGCCGATGGGGCACAACGCGGGAGCCTCCACGGAGGACGCGGACTCCGAAGCCGTCGACTCCGAGGACGGATCGCAAGCTTCCGAAAGCTCGGCCGCCGAGGCGGAGGCGCCCAAGGCGAAGGGCGGCGCCCAGGCGGATGCGCCCGAGGCAGACGCGGCCCCCGAGAACAGCGGTGAGGGCGTATGACCAAGACACGGAAAAAGGTCAATGGATTGACATGGAGGAGCCTGCTCGTCCAGCCCACTGCCCTGCTCATCATCCTCATCGTCATGCTGACATGGCTGAACACCGCGGATTTGAGCGAAACAGAAAGAGTCACCCTCGCCCCCGCCCAGCTGCAAAGGCTGACGTTGGAGCACCTCAATCTGACGGTCGTTTCGGCGGTGATCGTGCTTGCGTTGGCCATTCCCTTGGGGATCATCCTCACGAGAAAGCCGTTTCGACGCCTGTCCACGCCCGTCATGGTGCTCGCGAACATCGGACAGGCCGCTCCGACGGTGGGCCTCGTCGTCCTTTTCGCCTTCTGGCTCGACTTCGGATACAAAGCGGCGCTGGCGAGCCTGGTGGTCTATGCGTTCCTGCCCGTCCTGAAGAACACGATGGTGGGCCTGCGGGCGGTCGATCCGAAGCTCGTCGAGGCCGCCCGAGGCATGGGAATGTCAAGCCCGGCCATTCTCGCCAAGGTTGAGCTTCCCCTCGCCGTTCCGGTCATGCTCGCGGGCATCCGCACGGCGCTCGTCCTCCTAGTAGGAAGCGCCACGCTGGCCACATTCGTCAAGGGCGGCGGCCTCGGCCTCCTCATCACGACGGGCGTCAACCTCAACCTGACCCGAGTGCTCGTGTTCGGCTCTTTGCTTGTCGCGGTTCTCGCGCTCGCCGTCGATTGGGCGGCACGCGTCGTCGAATTTGTCTTCTACCCGAGGGGGCTGTGAATATGAGAGCGAAACGAAAAGGCGCGCTCGCGCTGGCGGCCGCCTGTCTGATGGGCCTGACCGCATGCGGGCTCCAACCGTCGACTTCCGGCATTGAGCCCGTCGGCCCCGGCAAGATCAAGCCGATTCCCGGGGCCAAGGGCACAAAAGTCACCGTGGGGTCGAAGGCCTTTACGGAACAGCTGATCCTCGGCAAAATCGCGGTCTACACCGCCGAGGCCTCCGGCTTCGACGTCGTCGACATGACGAGCATCCCGGGCTCGCAGCCCGCCCGCCAGCTCATGGTCAACGGCGAAACGAACCTCGGCTGGGAGTACACCGGAACCGCATGGCTGACGTATATGGGCCACACTCGCGGAATGGCCAACCAGAAGGCACAGTGGAAGGCAGTGAGCGACCAGGACCGCCCCAACGGAATCACGTGGGGCAAGCCCTCGAAGCTCAACAACACCTACGCATTGGCGGTGCGCGAGGAATACGCGAAGGAAAAGGGGATTGAGAAGCTCTCAGACATCGCGAAGCTTCCCCCCGCCGACAGGACCCTGTGCGTCGACGCAGAGTTCAACTCCCGCACCGACGGCCTCAATCCGCTGCTCAGCAAGTACGGAATTCCTCGCGGAAACCCCAACGGCGTGCCGGAGCAAAACGTTTCGGTCATGGACACGGGAACGATCTACACGGCAACCGACAGAGGATCGTGCAACTTCGGCGAGGTCTTCTCGACCGACGGGCGCATCAAATCGCTCAATTTGAGGGTGCTCAAGGACGATCTCGGTTTCTTCCCGGCTTACAACGTCTCCCCCATATACGCGACGTCTCTCGTCAAGAAGTTCCCGAAGCTCCGTGCGTACTTCGATCAGATGGCGCCGCTTCTGACGGACGACGAGATGCGGGAGATGAATTTCAAGGTCGACGTCGAAGGCCAGGATCCTTCGAAGGTCGCCCGAGAATGGCTGATTTCCAAGGGTTTCATCACCAAGAAGTGAGCATTGAGCGTCGACGGCGCTCGGGGCGCGTCAATTCGCAAACATTGACGCGCCCCGGCTTACACGCCGGACGGTCGACGTCACGCGAACGCCGCAAAGCCTGAGACGCTATGGATGAGGGGCAGCGCGTTTCGCCGCTGCCCCTCATCCATAGCGTCTTTTATGCGCCCGGGCTCATGCGACCCGACTCTTGCCCGGCCGCGCCTTGTCAAGCGCCTGCCCGAACGGCCGTCGGCTCTTCTCCGTCCGGCTCACTCCCACCTGGCGTTGGCCAAGCCCCCTGCGACGCGGTCCGCAATCGCATCGACCGCCTCGCGCTTGTCAGGGTTCGGGCTGGAGACGGTCACCTGTTGGCCCTCACGGAAACCGGCCGCCATGAGCTCCGTGGCCGAATCCGCCGAAACGCCGTCGATGAAAACGTTTCCTCCCAGGGTTTTCACAAGCTGGGCAAGCTGAGCTGCGGGCCTGACGTGAAGGCCGCCGTCGTCGGTGACGACGACCTCGCGCGAATACCCCGTGCTCTTGTCTGACATATGTGTTTCCTTTCGAATCAGTTGAACCAGAGCGAGATTTCCTTCTCCGCGTTCTCCTCCGAATCGGAGGCGTGGACGAGGTTCTCGATGTTTCCGTGACCCCATTCGCGGGCCAGGTCTCCGCGGATGGAACCGGGAACGGCTTGGGTCGGGTTCGTGGCGCCCGCCAGCGCCCGTACGCCTTCGATGACGTTCGCGCCGCTGAAAACGGCGGCGACTACGGGGCCGCGAGTCATGTATCGGACGATTTCGGGGAAGAACGGCTTATCGGCGAGATGCGCATAGTGCACTCGGAGAACCTCTTCCTTCGCCCGCATGAACCTGAGGTCTTCGAGCTTGTACCCTTTGGCCTCGATGCGTCCGAGTATCTCGCCGACGAGCCCCCGCTCGACGCCGTCGGGCTTGACCAGAATGAAAATGCGCTGGGAATCCATGGGGTCAATTGTTTCATGGAAGCAGTTTGGAAGATGCGCCCATCGTCCCGAGAAAACCGCATTAGGACGCTACGCCCCGTCCGCCCCCGGCTTTCCCATGAGAGTGCGGGCGGCGGCGGCCAGTTGAATGGAGCCGAGGACGACCACGGCAGGCGAGGCCATGGGCGCGCCGTCGTCGGACTCGGCCAGGCCGGCTGCGCGGTCGATCGCCTCTGCCAGGTCTCGCTCGACGAAAACTCGTCCGTCTCCGAAAACGCCGCCCGCGATGTCTGCGAGTTCGTCGGCGTCCATCGCCCGATCCGACGCGATGTCGGTGACGACGACTGCGTCCAAGACGGGCTCTAAGACCCCGAGGAAGCCCTCGACGTCTTTGTCGGCCATCATTGCGACGACGCCGACGAGCCTGCCCGGGAAGTACTCGCGCAGAGCGTCGGCCGTGGCCTGCGCGCCGTGGGGATTGTGCGCGGCGTCGGCCACGACCGTCGGCGAGCTTCGAACGATTTCCAGACGCCCCGGAGACGAAACCGCCATGAAGGCGTGCTCGACGACGTCGGCCGCGAAGGCGCCGCCCCCGAAGAAGGCCTCCGCCGCCGCGAGGGCGACGGCGGCGTTGCGAGCCTGATGCTCCCCCTTCAGCGCCAGCGGGACGTCTTCGTAGCGGGCCGCCGGGGTTTGAAGGGTGACAAGCTGGCCGCCGACGGCCGTTTCGCGCGAGACGAGGTGCAACGAGGGGCCCTCAGCGACGAGGCGGGCCTTCGCCTCGCGCGCCGCGTCCTCGACGATCTGGGCGACGGAGTCCTCCTGCTCCGCCGAGACGACGAACGAGCCAGGCTTGACGATTCCGACCTTTTCCCGCGCAATCTCCTCGATCGTGTGGCCGAGCCACCGCTCGTGGTCCATGGCGACGGGAAGGATGACGGCGACGTCTGCCTCGATCACGTTTGTCGCGTCCCACAGCCCGCCCATTCCGACTTCGACGACGGCCACATCGACGGGCGCATTTGCGAAGGCCGCGTAAGCCATGACCGTGAAAACCTCGAAGAAGCTCATCCGCGGCCCGCCCGCAGCCGTCGATTCGCGGTCGACGAGTTCGACGACGGGCTCGACGTCCTCCCACGCGGCAAGAAAGTCCTCGCGGGAAATCGCCGCGCCGTCGATGGCCATGCGTTCGCGAACCGACGTCAGGTGAGGCGAAGTGAATCTGCCAGTGCGCAGGCCGCGCTCACGCAGAAGAGCTTCGACCATCCGGGCGGTGGAGGTCTTTCCGTTGGTTCCCGTGATGTGAATCGACCGAAACGCACGCTCGGGATTGCCCAACATCGCCAGAGCCTTGCGCACGCGTTCGAGCGAGGGCTGCACCTTGTGCTCGGGCGCGCGGGTGAGGATCGAGCGGTAGACGGCGTCGACCGCCCTGTCCAGAGCGATCCTCTCCGCCTCGACGACCGCGTCCGGCGGAGGGCCCGGTTTCGAATCGTCGGCGACGACGTCCGCGACGACGCTCGGGTCTGGGCCCGCGACAAGCCCCGAGGAGACGATGGCTTTGACGGCGGCGTCGAACTCCTCGTCCCGAGCCTCCTCGTCTCGCTCCCTTTCCGTAGCGGAGCCCATTCCTTTCCCGCCTCGGAGCTCGCCCTCACCCGGAAAGCCCCGCGTTTCGCCGCGGAGGCTTTCCTTCCCGTCGGGGCCGTTGTCGTCGGGGCCGCTCCCGCGGGGGCCGCCTTGGTCTCGCATCGGACCTCTGTTCATCTTCGTCTGCCCGTTTCCAGCCTGTCCGTTCGCTTCGGCTACGGATCACGCTTTTTCGACGTCGATCGTGAGATCGGAAGCCTGCCGCACGTCGGTGCGCACGGCGAGCGTCTCTCCCGCGATAAAGTCGATGTGCGCCTCGACCGCGCCGATTCGCGGTTCAGGGACGCCGAGCGTGAGCGCGATCCTGTCGGAGACGTGCAGGCCGGCGGCTCTGCGGGCCTCCTGCACCGCCCGCACGACGTCGCGCGCGTACCCCTCGGCTTCGAGTTCGTCGTCGACGTTGACGTCGAGGGCGATATACGAGCCGGAAGGAAGGATCGTCGCGACGGCGCCGTCGTCGGCCACGACCGACGTCGTCACCGTATACTGGCCCTCCCTGAGGCGGACCGGCGGCTCCGTGTGGAGCACCGCTCCCCCGTCGACCTCCTCCCAGGCGCCCTCGCGGGCCGCCTTGAAAAGAGACGACGTGAGTTTGCGCTGCTCGGGATTGAGCTCGCGCGGAAGGACGGCGAGCTCCCTGGTCACTTTCATGCCGCAGGTCTCGATGCTTTCGAGGCGGACCTCCTTGACGTTGACCTCCGAGGCGACGAGGTCGGAGAAGTCGGAGAGGTCTTGATTCGACACGATCCAGAGGGTCCTCAGCGGGAGCCGGACGCGGAGCTTGTTCGCCTTGCGCAGCGAATGGCCGGCCGAGACGATCTCCCGAACCTCATCCATCTGGGCGACCAGCTCGGGGGCGTCACATGTTTCGGGAAGCTCAGGCCAGTCGGTCAGGTGGACCGAACGCTCACCGGTCAGCCCCTTGAACATCTCCTCGGTCAGAAGGGGAAGGAGGGGGGCAAGGATTTTCGACACGTTGACGAGCACCGTGTAAAGCGTGTCGAAAGCCCTCTCGTCCTCGTTCCAGAAACGGTCGCGCGAGGTGCGGACGTACCAATTCGTCAGCATGTCGATGTAGTCGCGCACGCTCTGGCACGCCGAGGATATGTCGAAGGCGTCGAGGTCTTCGCGCACGGCGTCGGCGAGCCTCTTTGTATGCGCCAGAACGTAACGGTCCTGCACGTCGAGCGCGGCGAGGGCCTGTGCATCGGCGAGGTCGATGCTCTCGGCGAGGTAGCCTTGGCCGCCGTCGGCCGCCCCTGCATAGAGGGTGAAGAAGTAGTAGGCGTTCCACAGCGGAAGAAGCACCTGCCGCACGGCGTCGCGGATCGCGGCCTCCTTGACCACGAGATTGCCCCCGCGCACCACGGGCGAGCTCATGAGGAACCAGCGCATGGCGTCGGAGCCGTGCCGGGCGAACACCTCGGAGACGTCAGGGTAGTTGCGAAGGGACTTCGACATCTTCCGCCCGTCGTCGCCCAGGACGATGCCGTGCGAGACGCAGTTGCGGAAAGCCGGCCGGTCGAAAAGCGCCGTGGCGAGGACGTGGAGGGTGTAGAACCAGCCGCGGGTCTGCCCGATGTACTCGACGATGAAGTCGCCCGGGTAGTGGTTGTCGAACCAGTCTCTGTTTTCGAACGGATAATGCACCTGGGCGAAGGGCATCGAGCCGGATTCGAACCAGCAGTCGAGGACGTCGCTCACCCTGCGCATGGTCGACTTCCCGCTCGGATCGTCGGGATTGGGCCTGGTCAGAGTGTCGATGAACGGACGGTGCAGATCGGCGACCTCCACGCCGAAGTCCCTCTCCAGCTCGGCGAAGGAACCGTAGACGTCCACGCGGGGGAAGTTCGGATCGTCGCTTGCCCACACGGGAATCGGGGCGCCCCAGTAGCGATTGCGCGAGATCGACCAGTCGCGCGCTCCGGCCAGCCAGTTGCCGAAGATTCCGTCTTTGACGTGCTCGGGCGTCCACGTGATGTCCTGGTTGAGCTCGACCATGCGGTCTCGTATGTCCGTCACCTTGACGAACCAGGAAGACACGGGCTTGTAGATGAGCGGCTTGCGGCAGCGCCAGCAATGGGGATAGCTGTGGACGTAGCTCTTGCGCTGGACGAGCACGGCTCGCCTGTCACGCTCAATCGCCGCCAGCGGCCCGCTCGAATCGCGCAAATCGGCGATGATCGGCTTGTTGGCGTCAAAGACATGCAAGCCCTCGTAATCGGGGACTTCGGCGGTGAAGCAGCCTCCTTCGTCGACCGGCGCGACCGTGCCGATTCCGGCCTCCTGGCAGACGATCATGTCGTCTTCGCCGAAGGGCGCAATGTGGACCAGACCGGTGCCGTCCTCCGTCGTGACAAAATCCGCCCCGACGACAGTCCAGACGTTCGGCCCGGGATCCGCGCCCTCTTCGAGATATTCGGGCGCATTGAAGTAGTCGAAGATCGGATGGTACCTGCGGCCTGCGAGCTCGCTGCCCCGAATCCGAGCGAGCACCTCCGGCTCCTCCCCGAGCTCTTTCTCGTAGGCCTTGAGACGCGACTCGGCGACGATGACGTCCTCGCCCGCCACAGGCGAGTCGAGGGCTTCGGGGACGCGGACGACGGCGTAGTCGACGTCCGGCCCGACGGCGACGGCAAAGTTCGACGGGAGGGTCCACGGCGTGGTCGTCCAGATGAGGATGAATTCGGGGCGCTGAGCCCCCTCGCGGACGGGCTCGACCAGCCGCATGCCGACGGTGACCGTCTCATCCTGGCGGTCCTGGTAGACCTCGTCGTCCATCTTCAACTCGTGGTTGGACAGCGGGGTGCGATCGTTCCAGCAGTATGGAAGGACCCTGTAGCCCTTGTAGATAAGGCCCTTGTCGTAGAGCGTCTTGAACGCCCACATGACGGACTCCATGTAGGCGGGGTCGAGGGTCTTGTAGTCGTTGTCGAAGTCGACCCATCGCGCCTGGCAGGTGACGTACTCCTGCCATTCGTCGGTGTAGCGGAGCACTGAGGACCGGCAAGCCTCGTTGAAGGCCTCGATTCCGATTCCGCCCTCGCGCGTGATCTCCGAGACGTCCTCGATTCCCAGAAGGCGCTGGGCCTCGAGCTCGGCGGGAAGCCCGTGGGTGTCCCAGCCGAAACGGCGTTCGACGCGGCACCCCTTCATCGTCCGGTATCGCCCGACGACGTCCTTGATGTACCCCGTCAGCAAGTGGCCGTAATGCGGCAGCCCGTTTGCGAAAGGGGGGCCGTCGTAGAAGACGAACTCGTCGGCGCCGTTCGGGCCCGCGGGCCGGTTGTCGATGGACGCCTGAAAGGTCCCGTCCTTCTTCCAGAAGGCGAGAATGCCTTCCTCCATCTTCGGGAAGTCCGGCGACGCCTCGACGCGCGCCTGACGGTCCAGGGGATAGTGGCCTTTAGCACCCATTGTTGCTCCTCATACATCGCCCGAGCGAGGACGACCCTCGGCGGTTGCCTTAAGCCGCGGTACCACCCCGCTTGCCCCGCGCGATGCGTGGCCTCTCATTGGGACGATGACGGGTCCAACCGCCCGGTTCTACTTGGGACGGAAACATTGAACTTCGAAGACTTCATTTCGAAGGGCGATGTTCCTTCCGGTTCTTCCGGGAGCTCGCCGGTGATAGCCGGGTCAACGCGAAAGTTCATTCTAGCGATGTTTTCGACAGATCAAAAGGGGTCGGAGAAGTGACGTCGGAAACCTTTTCCTCTGGCCAGAAGCTTCGCCGGGAAACCGCGAAGGCTTGTCGGTCCTTCCCGGAAAAGGACAAAGGCGCCCCCGAGGATCGACAGGGCGGACTTATTGCGCCTGTCGATCCTCGAGGGACGTAGAGGAAGGGTCAAAGCTCCCTGCCGTTTTACGGGAGCCGTCTCCAAGACCGCGGCTTTTCAGCCCCGGCTCTCACAGGAGGATCATGCCTTCTTTCGGCGAAGGATGAGGATGCCTCCCGCTGCGGCGATCAGTGCGACGGCCGCCATTCCGGCGACCGAGGCTCCGGTGTTGGGAAGGGACTTTCCGTGACTGGCCGCCTTCTGCCCGACCTTCGGCGCCATTGACTTGGCGGCCTTCGGAGGAACGGGCTTTCCAGCCTTCGACATCGGCGGAACCGGCTTCGAAGGATCAGCAACCGGCTTCGACGGAGTGACCGAAGGCGTCACCGAAGGAGTGTCCGTGACCGAAGGCGTCGATGTGACGGACGGCGTCGGCGACGGGGTATCCGAAGGCGTCGGAGAAGGTGCCGGCTTGGTGTAGACGTTCGTGAATGTCAGGGCCTTGACGGCGTCCTTCTCCTCCAAGGCGAAGGTCTGAGGCTCGGCGATTTTGACTTTGTAATCGCCGTTTTGCGCCGAAGTTTCGTCTTCGGTCACGGTGCAGGAGGTTCCCACCGGGAGCTGCTTGCCCAGGGGCGTCGCGGTCCCGTCGCCGGAGACCTCCATCTTGCCTTTGACCTCGTCTTCTCCGGCCGGCTTGCAGGTGTAGCCGAAGACGAACTTCTTCTTGGAAAGATCGAGGCCCTCGGGGGCTTCTATCTTCTTCGTCACGGAGAACGAGGCGTAGTCCATGGTGTAGGTGTTCTTCGCTTTGACCTGGATTTCACACGGCGCCGGCCCGGCGGGGAGGTTGAAATCGATCGAGCGGGCTGCGACGTCCACTCCGGCCTTTTTCGCCGACGACGCGCGGGATGCGGCCTTGGAAGCCGAGGCCTGCTTCGCCGCGGCGGAGGAAGCCGTCTTGGCGACCGACGCCGGACGGCTCTGAGGCGCCTGTCCGGGCGGAGGGGTTTGGCACTTGCGCTCATGGGACATTTCCACGGCGAGCGTCGCTCCGGTTACGCTGGCGTCTTTCTCAGTCACCTTGCAGCGGTTGCCGCCGAGCTTGTCGATCTTGACTTCCTTGCCGGGCTCGACCTTCACCGTGCCGCTGGAAAGCACTTTGCCGTCGTCGTCCGTGCACGAATACTCGTACTCGAAAGTCGCGGGGGCGAGCTTGGCCGCGTCGCCGAGAACCTCTTTGGAGATGGACACGATGCCGCTGTATGGGCGATAGAAGTTATTGACTCGCACTCCCACCGGACGGTTCGCGACAATCGCGAAATCGGTCGATTGCTGAGCCTTGTTGCTTTGGCGGGCCTGCGGGACGGACTGAGGGCTGACACCGGGAGGCGGCCCGGCGGGGCGGGCGGACGCGACGATCTCTTGGCGCCAGTATGCGTTCGGAACGGAAGCGTCCTGCTCGGTCACCGTGCAGGTTCCCTCGGGGACGTCGGCGACCCTCACAGGAGTGCCCGGCGTCAACGTGAGCGCGGCTTCCTTCGTCGTCGCCCCTGACGCATTGCGACAGACGTAGTTGACGGTGAAAGTCGAGGGCGCCACGAAGTTCGGCGGCGAGTATACGTTCTTGACGACGGTGAATTCGCCGGTCGCTTCAGCGGGCTTGTTCTTTGCGGTCGCTGCGGGGCGGTTCCCGGAAGCCGCCCGCGCAGCCGCGGTCGAGGACGAAGCTGCCGCCGCTTTCGCGGGCGCTTTGGCGTGGGCGGGCGCCGTCGTCCCTGCGGATGCGACAGGCCTTGCGCCGGCACCGGACTTTGAAGCGGCCGAATTTGCAGTTCCCGCCTTCTTCCCCGCAGCGCTCTGTTTGGCCGAGGGCGTCGACTTCGCCCCAGATGCCCCGGGGGCCACTATGCCGCCGAGAGCCGAAGAGGCGACGCCGCCGATGGAAACGGTTCGCTGAGGATTCCCCGTTCCCCCGGCTGCTTCGTTGCCGGTGACGGAGTCCGCATGCGCCGAGTTTCCACCGGGAATGCCGAGCGCGCCCAGGGAGAGGGCGGACGCGGCAATCACGCCCAACGCTCGGGCAGGGGCAGCGAGTCTCCCCTTTTTCTTTGTGCCCATTCTTTGCCTTTCGCTGAAAAGCCCGGGCCCGTGCGTCTCAGCGGGCCCGGTCGGTAAGTTACCCAGACACGATAACACCGCACTTCCAGGATTTTCGGCGCAAACATACAACCCGAGGAGGAAGGGGAAGTCGTAGTCCCACCCGCTGAAACTCGCCGAAACACGCCCCCGGCCGCCCCGTGTTTTGACCGCCTGCGGCGAATCGCAGCCGCGCCGGCGCGCGCATTCGGGCAGGCCGAGCGCCCATCAGCCCATAGGGGGACCGCGCCCTCCCGAAGGCCCACAACGCCGACTGCCCGGAATCCGATGGGAGAAAGGGAACCCGGAGTCCGAGGAGGCAAAGAGCCAACCGAGTCGCAGACCCGCGAAGCCCGCCCCGCCGACGCACGTGCGTTGCCCGTTGAGGCAAAGGTCGGATTGCCCGTTAAAGCGATGGGTTGCCCGTCAAGGCGAAAACCGCCGTCGGGAGGTCGGCTCCGGCAATTTCACATCGTCCGAAGACCCCACAGACGACGACGGCGCGCACCGCTCGCAACCGTGCGGGCGCGCCGACTTCCTCGTCGCCAACCGCCACCGCGAGTGTTGGTTGCGCGTCCGTGGCGTGGAAAGGGAGGCGTGAAATTCCAGCCACGGAGAGGATACCCAAGGGAGGCGTGAAATTCCGCTTGGGATGGTAAAGATGATAGCAGGGATCGGGCAGGATATCCAACCGAACCGCGTCCGAACCGAAGGCCGATTCGAGGATGTCATATTACTTCTTCGTAGCAGACACTTCCGTTTTTGAAAATAGTGGACGAAGACCACAGTCCGGAAAAAGGAAGGCATATCCCCGCCATTCCAACATTATGCCGGGAGCATGGGTAGGAAGACACCACCTCCGGGCCTTTGACTTAACCGAATAATGTTACACAATCGCAGTATGCAACACAAAAAAGCACGCTTACACGCCGCACTTGCAACCCTTGCATTGGCTATACCGCTTTGCACGGGTTTCTCCGCGGCACAAGATTCTGCTGATAATCAAGACAAAACAAATGACGCCTCTTCGCTTTCTGAGGCATCGTCCGCTTCGAATTCGCTTCAAAAGCTCGTTTCTGCGAACGTTCTTTCCAAGAGGCACGACGATTCTGACGACGAGGACTCCGACGAGGACGGAAACGACTCCGACGAAAACGGAGACGATTCCGACGGCGACAATTCGGGCAACGAGCAGCACCATGCCAGCGCTCCCCAGGCTCCGCTGCGCGGGATCACCATCACCTCGATCAAGGACATCGATCAGACCTTGTCCGTGATTCGCTCGAGCGAGAAGAAGCTGACCGTGCGCGTGGTGATCCAGCCCAACGTCAGCATGGACGAGTACAAGCGGGCCATCGAGGCTCTCCGCCCGCATGCCTACATCATGGTTGAGATCCTCGACGCCACCAACTGGACGCCCGCGAGCGCCGAGTCGCTCAGCAGCATCACCGAGGAAGCGATCGAAGCCCTTGGCGACAAGGTCGATATCTGGGAGGTCGGCAACGAGCTCAACGGTTCGTGGCTCGGCAACTCTCCGCAGGAAATCAACAAGAAGGTCGAGGCGACGTACGACGTGGTCAAGCGCCACGGAGGGCGGACGGCGATTACGCTCAACTACTGGGCTCACAGGGGCTGCTACGAGAAGTCCTGGGAGGACCTCGGCTCCTACGTCAGAACCATGCCGGAAAAGCTGCACCACGTCGACTACATGTTCTTGTCCGTCTACGAGTTCTCCTGCAATCCGGCGCAGAAGCCAAGCGCCAGCGATCTTGCTGAGACGCTGAAGAGCCTGGGCAAGACCTTCCCGTCCGCGAAGCTCGGAATCGGCGAGATCGCCGCCAACGGCCCGGACGACGAGAAGGCCGAATCCGACCTCAAGACCAAGAAGCGCATCGCCAAGCGCTACTACGGCATGCACAACGAGCTGGCTCAGGCCGTGGGCAGCAGGTACGTGGGAGGCTACTTCTGGTGGTACTTCTACGAGGACGCCGTCACCCGCAACGCTCCGATGTGGCCGACGCTCAAGAATCTTTTGAACAAGATTTGACAGGCGAGTCGGCGTCTGGCGAAACAGCGGGCGTCTGACGATCCAGTCGACGTCTGACAATCCATTGCCCCGGGCCCCGTCCATTTAGGACGGGGCCCTTTCCCGTCCGGTGCCGCCCTACGAATCGACTCGGAGCGACGAGACGGGCAATGCGCCGTCGGTGTCGGAATCGCGCACGAGCGTCCGCGCGTCTGACTGATTGCGCGGCATCACCCGCACCAGGTCGACGTTGACGTGAGGCGGGCGGGTCAGGGCCCAGGCGATGACGTCGGCGACGTCGTCGGCCACGAGGGGCCCCTCGACGCCCGCATACACGGCTTGCGCCCGCTTCGCGTCGCCCAGGCGGTTGAGTGAGAACTCCTCTGTTTTCACGAGCCCGGGGGCGACCTCGACGACGCGGACCGGCTCGCCCAGGAGCTCGAGGCGAAGGGTTCTGGCCAGCACCCGCTCGGCGTGCTTGGCGGCCACGTACCCGGCGCCGCCGGGATAGATTTCGAAGGCCGCCATCGACGTGACGAAAACGACGTCGCCGCCCGCCTCGCGCAGGTGCGGCAAAAGCCCCTTCGTCAGCCTGAGGGTCGCCAGCACGTTCTTCTCGTACATTCCGAGCCATGCGGCAGGATCGCCGTCGGCGACCGAATCGACGCCGATCGCCCCGCCCGCGTTGTTGACGAGCCCTGTCACCGCTCCCCGCGAAGCCGCGTACTCGACGAGGCGCTCGACGTCGGCCTCGTCGGTCAGATCGGCCGCGTGACAATCGCATCCCGTTTGGCGCGAGAGCTCCCGAAGGCGTTCCTCGCGCCGCGCCGTGGCGACGACGTCGAACCCCTCGGCGACGAGCCTGCGAACGGTCGCCTCGCCGATGCCGGTGGACGCTCCCGTCACGACCGTCCTTCCGCGCGCCGTTGTTTTTCCGCGTGTCATGTCTCCCCTTTCGCTTCGAAGCTTGTGCCCACTTTCCGGGCAAGCCCATTGTCTCGCACCCAGCAATCCCAGCGTCTCGCATCCGGCTTCTCCGCTATGCGCGGTGTTTCGCACCGGCCCTTGGGCCGACTCGCCGCGACGCATCTTTCGTCTCCCGGCTCCCGCCGTGCCGGGCGGGACAAGCGCCAGGCCGAGCGGCGAAGAATAGCCGCATTGCAATAAGATTGACGGAAACAGGACAACCGGCGGAGGGACATTCATGATCGGCATCATCGGCATCGGCGCGATGGGCGGAGCGATCGCCCGCGGGCTCATCGCGGCGGGAACCGCGCCGGGCAAGCTAGTCGTCTATTCCGCGGACGTCGAGGCCAACGCCCGATTCGTGCGCGAAACCGGCGCGAAGCTAGCGTATTCAAACGTCGATCTGGTTGAGCGGGCGGGCGACGGCGCGATCGTCGTCGTGGCCGTCAAGCCCTTTGCCGTCGGCGGCGTGCTCGACGAGATCCGAAAGGCCGCCGCGAGGCGCGGAAGCGTCATCGTCTCCGTGGCGGCCGGAACGCCAATCGAATTCCTTGAGTCTCGCCTGGAGCCGGGCCAGCCGGTCGTGCGGACGATGCCGAACATGGCCGCCGCCGTCGGCGCCTCGGTCACCGCCTACGCTTGCAATCCAGCCGCCGCGCCGCGCGCAGACGACGTCGCAAACGTCCTCGCCTCGATCGGCATAGCGGAGCCGATGGCCGAGAAGGACTTCTCAGCCTTCAGCGCCATCGCGGGATGCTCGCCGGCCTTCACCTTCGGTTACATCGACGCCATGGCGAGGGCGGCCGTGAAGAACGGACTGCCCAAGGCGTCCGCGACCCGCATTGCAGCCCAGGCCGTATACGGAGCCGCGAGGCTTTTGCTCGCGAAGCTCGACGACGGAGCGAGCGCCGCCTCCCTCGCCGACGCCGTCCAATCCCCCGGCGGAACCACCGTCGCAGGCGTGGTGGAGCTGGAACAGGCAGGCTTCGGGGCGGCGGTGGTGCGGGGCGTCCAGGCGTCCATCGACCGCGACAAGGAACTGCTCGGCTGAGAAATTCACGGCAAGGCCGTGCGCCCGCAGCCGGAAAACACGCCCGCAGCCGGGACGCTCCAGCTAAGACGCCCGCGGGCGAGACACCCCTGCTAAGCGCCCATCGCCGCCGCGGCGTGTTCGCAGTCGGAGCCACGGCGTGGAAAGTTTCCGCGCCGCGCCCCGCTCGGCCCCGCAACTGCAAGCCTGAAAACTTCTTCGCAATGACGCTTGCCAAAAACTAACTTAGGAGGCTAAGTTACTAATCGTGGACCTCGCCTACGAACTTCACGATCTCGTGCGAACCCTTGACCGGCAGGCGGAGCGCATGCTTCGTCCGTTGAGCCTCACGTACAACAGATACCTGGCTTTGGAGATCGTCGGCGAGCATCCGGGGGTCTCCGGCGCCCGGCTGGCGCGGGCGCTCGGCATAACCGAGGCCTCCTGCTCGGCCCTCGTCCGCCGCCTCATCGTCGACGGCCACGCGGCGGACCTAGCAGAAAAAGGCAGCGGAAACGTGCGCCGACTCCAACTCACGGAAAACGGGGAGCTTCTGCGGGGAAAGGCGTCGCACGCGCTGGGCGGGGCCTTCGACGACGTCGTGCGAAGGCTCGGCTTCGACCCGCTTCGCCTCGCGCAGACCATTCGATCAATACACAACGAACTCAAAAACGGATAACTCAGGAACGGACCATGACAACCGCATTGTCTTCCCTCGCGCTCATTCTCACGGCCATTCGACTCACCCTCTTCATCCGCCTTCACACGGTCGAAAGCCCGTACAGCACTGTTCGGCACGCGGTGAGCGACTACGCCGTCGGCCCCACGCGCAGGCTCGCAACGGCCACGACGTGGCTGACGTCCGCGACTTGGCTTGCCCTGGCCGGCGCCGCGCACGGCCTCCGCGGCTGGGACTACAGCGGCGCCGCGACCGTCCTTTTGTTGATTCTCGCTGCAATCTTCGCGATTCTCCCGGCGTTCCCGACGACGTTGGAGGGGCAGCGGCTCACGCCAATAGGCGCGGCGCACTACGCCCTTGCGATCGGATGGTTCGCGATCGCCTTCAGCCTGGCGGGAAACATTCGGCGGCTCATCGCGCCCGAAGGCGGAGTTTTGGCCGCGGCGGCCAACGGGCTCTATTACGCGGCGCTCGTTTCCCTCGTCGCGCTGGTGTGCGCGATGCTGCCGCGCCTTCGCGACAGATGCTTCGGACTGCCCGAGCGTGCCTACCTCGTCTCGATCGGCCTGTTCTACGCGGTCTTCGCGGCGGCGATTCTTGTGACCGGCGGAGAGTTTTGAGCTGGCGGAACGCTTCCGGGCTCTTCGATGCTAGTCGCCCCTCAGCCTTTCCTTGCCCCTTCCAATAGTTCGTCCAGCCAGGCAATCAACGCAGGCATCTGAGATCCCGGACCGTCAGGCCAGGCACTCGGATCTCGCCTCATCGAGCTTTGCCTAGTCGTCTCACGTCCCACCGCATCGTCAGTCTTCTCGACGATTTTCTCCTCGAATCCCTTTGATGGCTCAAGTCCCTTCTTGTACTCAGGCCAATGTCGCTTGAGTTCATCTAACGCTGCGTTCGCGCTTGAACATTTCGGCGAGGAAGTGAAGTGGAGAAGTAACCAGTACTCCAGACAGGGGTTAGAGAGTGCGATTCGATTCTTCTCTTTGTCTTTCCGCTGCCATTTGTCGCAATCATCGAAATGATCCTCATTGCGATCAACGTCGCAGACAATCCAAGTGCCAGAACTCCCCCGCAGTTTTCCCGCCTTCGCGGCCCTGCGGCACGCATCCACCAGGTTTTTCAACGATGTTCCTCGCTCGTTAGGGAATTCGAACGCAATCTCGTTGTCATATCGAAACTCTCTCAGCGCTTTGATGTATGACTTCTCCGACTGTCCCTCGACAAAGAAGACTACGAGGGGCTTAGCGCTCTTTGCTCCCGCTTGCTTACGACGCTTACGAGGTTCGAGGACCTTAGATTTCTTTGCCGTGTTTGAATCCCATGAAACTGTCAAACCTTAGGAATGCCGCCAAGTCTACCGGACATATAGAAGCCCAGGATATCCGCATCCTTGCGCACGCCTTCTTTCGAAAAGTCGGACAATCGTGTCAACTGTGTTTGCGCATTGACTTTGTCAGCCAGCCATATTTCGTCGCGACGCAGAAGGTCCGAGCGCAACAACTGCAGCTCATGTGTTGAGAAAGCGAGCTGGCGACGGCTCTCGCCTTCCGTCGATAGACTGCCGAGAAACGAGCGAATAAGAGCCTCGGTCAGCTTTGGGTGCATAGAATTCTCCAGCTCGTCGACAACGAAGACAACATCGCCTTTGGTATCTTGGAGGTGAATCAACATAGGCAAAAGGTTGAGAAAACGATTCGTCCCATCAGACTCATCATCGAAACCGAGAGTGAACTGCTTTCTATTCCCGTCACGATGAATCGCGACGAGCCTTCGAGCCTTCAGTTGACCCGAATCATCCAGTTCGAGAACACCGAGGTCGCCAAATCCGAGAGAAACAGCTTTCTCGCCTCCAGAAGCGAGATCCTTCCAGATGCGCTCCTCAAATCGCGAAGAAATCCCCAGCGCACGAAGGGAAATCTCTTCAAAATCGACGTCCGCGATCCCGGTGTCCGCCCACGAAAGCAATTCGCCGATAGCCTGCTTGAAATCGTCGTCGGCCATGACACGAAACGGCAATCCCATTGCGCTGGAACGAGGTCCGATAACGCACAGTCTTTCAGCAAACCATTTGCGCGCATTGACAATGACGTTCTCCTGCGATTTAGACGCGTATCGGTCACCTAGCTCTCCGAGGAACGTCGTATTGGACTTGATGCCCAAGGTTTTCGCAAGCGCTTCAGCAACGTCGTCTCCGTCCAGCTCGTCGTAGAGCTCAATCAGGTCGCCCTCCCGTTCGAACAGAACAATTTCACCTTGTGGACGCACGCGCAGAAGCGATTCTTCGAGCACCTTTCCCTTATCGGCGCGAAGCTCGTAGATAAGTGTCTCTTCACGTCTTTTTCCATTTGAAGAGCGCGCGTCAATGGAAAACTCAATCTCAAACTTCGTCGGCTCGTCGGCCCCGCGCGACAGGTGGGGAACAATGGGTAAATCGTCGTCCACATTTCTCGCTTTGAGAACAATATCCTGGAATGCGCCAAGAGCATCGACAAAAACCGATTTGCCCGACGCGTTGGCACCGTAGATTGCAGCGACGGGCAGAATCCGCGAGCGTTCTACGCGGGAGAGACGTTCGCCGTGTTGCCTCTCTTGTGTTGCCACCATGGAAAATTCCACGGGTTCGTAGATCGACTTCCAGTTGGACACCGTGAAGTAACGGAGCATTGGACGCGACTCCAGTTCTTTAGTTCTACATATGTAGAAGTTATTACGCGACTGACATCATCGTCTCAGACCCCTCAAGGAAAGTCAAGAGTTAGATTTTCACTAGTAATCAAGGCAGTTTCGACAGCTTTTGGAACATTGGAGAGAATCAACTAATGCAGATATATTGCGAGAGTCGATGCACGCGCTAGCGACAAGCGAACACAAAGGCCGCACATCCAAGAGAAAGTGCGTGATTGGCGGGCCGATCCTGAGCCTACGCATGCATCGTCGAGGTGACACGCAATCTGCCCTCCCTAGCGCGCCCCGCCCAAGGACGCCGACGTCGCCCCCTCGAGACTCGCGCGACGTGGCGAACAACGCGCGCCGCCAGCAGCCCTCACATGCGCCAAGTTCAACCGTTCATGGAAGAATAGAGCCTATGACGAAATCGACAGACGAATTCAAGGCGGCCAATTTCGGGGGCGAGCTTCGCGAGCG
>ERZ772967.52-NODE-52-length-93809-cov-26.960215_pt1 | contig 93809 bp, 89 predicted proteins | sample MGYA00511677_ERZ772967 | MGnify/ENA primary metagenome ERZ772967 (study PRJEB29015, sample SAMEA2737931) | human oral metagenome | biome: human oral; feature: human-associated habitat; material: dental | place: China | collected 2146 ...
CTCTCTATGTCTTGCTCGCTGTACCCGTTTTTGTAATTAGGCTCGCCCCAACCGGAAACATTGAACGTGGCTTTTGGAAAAGGGACCGGCGAACCCACTTCTTTCGGCTCTCCGGAGCATCCCGCCAGGGCGAGAAGGCACGCAAGTGTCGCTGCAACGGCTCGCGGAACACGCTTCGCCTGCGCCCAGCGGTTCGCCGACATGTGCGGTCTTGGCCGGATTCTTCTGCCGTGAGTCATAATCGTCTGCTCTCTGATTGTTGGCGTCGTCCGCCGTTGGAATTCCTTGTCGCATACCGAAGCGACTTATGACAGGCCTGCCGAGGCGAGTTGCCTGGGAGCCTTACTTCAATACTTTATACCAAAGCCCCTGTTGTGAGAACGGGTCGATTCCGACTTTCCAGAATCGAAACGCGAAGGATCGGCAGCAGGTACCGCGCTGAGGCCGTCGATAGCAAGACTGGCACAGTTGAGGCGATGACAGAAAAGTTTCTCGGCGACGGGGAAACTAACGGTCCGCCTGAGAAAGTCGCCCGTTACTCCTGGGGGAATCGCAATGCCAACAATCTTGAGCATGCGGCGAACCTCCTCACGCCCACAAGTATGAAAGACGTGATGAACCAGCTGTCCGAAAACGAGCGCGGCCTGACCGAAACGGGAGGCGCGCCGCAGGAGGTGACCGACGACATGAGGGAATCTGAACGTTACTACTAAAAGCGCCATTGGACCATAGAGGGAAACGGCATCGCTGGAAATGACGGCATGAAGCACGCGTATATGCGAGACCATCCAGGGAACGGGTGCCGACTGGAAAAGGCGGGCAGTTCAAAACGCAAAGTCTGGTCCGTTTTCAATTCGCGAAAGTGAGGTCGACCTGAAAGGTTGTGGCCCGTTTGCCACAAAGTCAATGCCTGTGGATTGAGTTAAAGGTTCGTCGTCTTTGTAGACGATAAAGGTCGTCCATGTGATGTGGTTGAATGTCTTCACTAGTTGCGAGTCGAGGTTTGTGCGCTTTGCGGAAATTCCAGGTAGATATGGCAGCTTTGGTCTTCCTTGCCTCCGCCGCATTCGACGAACTACAACCGGAACCCAACCTGTGGCCGGCGGCCGCCCCGACCGCAGTCGGCCGACCCTTTCTGGCTAGAGTGGTCTGACCCGTCAGCCGCTCCGACGAGATCGGCTGCCCTGACGAGACCCGCGTGCGTTTCCCATTCGCCATTTCCAATTTTCCCTCTGCGCGAACCGAACTTTGACAAGAACGTGAACCGAACTTTGGAAAAGCCCTTACCTTGATATTCTAGCCAGCGGGTCCGCGTCACGACGAAGAAAGGCGGACAAGATGTCGATCAGCTACCTCGAATGCCCCTGTCTCGTTTGGGGCTGGCCGACTTCCTGAGGAAGGGCATTGTCGACGAAGCAACGGCTCAAAGAACACCGCCCTACTCGGCACGGAGTTTTCCAGTTGCCAAGCTTCTTGCTGGAGCGAAGAGGGGGACGGCACTTCTCCGGCAACGACCGCGAAGCACACGATTAAAGAGGGTTATAGAGAGCCGCTACGAAACGCCAACCAAAGGGAGCCTAGTAGACAGTCTGGTCGTCTATGTGTTTTCGCAACCATTGAATGTGATCTAGAACTTTTATGATCTGCGGGTCCAGTTTCTTTGCATCTATTGGGCTTTCTAGGTTAATTTCACAAATACATCCGCTTGGACAGTCGACATACCATGCCTGTGCCCATCGTTTGAAGTCGTTTTCGAAGTAAGAGTAACCATATGCGGTTCGGCCTCCTATTCTTCGTGAATGTTTAAAAGGTGTAATTTGTAACCGTCGACTTTCTGGGATGCTGTACTGGACCATATTCTTTTGTCGCATGGTTATTGCGTCATAATGTCTGACTTTTACTCGTATAGATAAAACTGAACCCTTTTCTGGTCCTTTTAGCTTCATCTTGAGGAAAATGTGATATCCATCGTCCTGTTCTGTGTATCCGTATTTGCTGTAGTCTGGTTCGCCCCAATCCTCGTCGTCGAACTTGACGGCAAGAACAAGATCTTTTGAATCGACGTTAAGCGAAGCGCAGCCGCCTACCAGCAGAAGCAATGCGGACATCAGCCCTGCGATAGCCCGAAAAGAGCTTCTTGCGTTCTTCTTGGCGCTTGTCTGGCCCGATTTTGCGCATCTGTTGTCCGAACACGACGCACCGACCGCGGGCAACGTTCCTCGGCTCTCCTGTTGCATCTGTGTTCCTCTTCCATCGGGCTCTAGGACGATAAACTTGCCTAGAGACTCGACTTGCTGCGCAAACTTCTACTGCACCACTGTAGACCACAAGCTGGCTTGCTGTCGGCCTGTTTGCAATGCCGTTAAGCGAGGCGCGCACATCTAGAGGTGTACGGCAGTGGCCGACTTGACTGAATGACGCCGAGTTGACTGAATGATGCCGAGTTGACTAGCGATAACTCTTTCGGCGATGGCTCCTCGCAAAGTGCCCCTGGTCATAGGACCGTCGTAAAAGCCAACAAACTAAAGTCCGCGCCCCGCCGTATTGGTGGTCAGGCGCAGTCTTTGTAGACGGTGTAGGTTGTCCATGTGATGTGGTCGAATGCCTTCATGAGTTGTGGGTCGAGGTGTGGTGCGCCTTGCGGGGATTCCAGGTAGATTTGGCAGCGTTGGTCTTCGTTGCCTCCGCCGCATTCGACGAACCACAGCTGGACCCATCGCTCATGCGTGTCGTGATAGAAGCTGAAGCCATATGCTTGGCGGCCTCCGATCTCGATAGGCTTGTCAAAAGCCGTCGGCCGTTCCCTTCCCTTGACGTCGTTTTTCACGTACCTTTCGAGCACTTCGTCCCGAAGAGCGCGAGGCGTCGGACTCGAGTATTGGAAGTCGATGGACAGGATCGCTCCGGCGTTGGGCTGCGTGATTTTGATACGGTAAAGGATCTGGCCGACGTCTCCGCCGTGGGGAAGGTTGTCTTTCTCGGTGCCTTCCCTCCAGCCTGTGCCGCTGAATTTGACCTCCGGGAAGACGCCGGGGGCCCCCATCGGTCCCGGGTCGCCTATGCTGCACGAAGCCGCCAAGCCGAGCGACAGCGCGCACAGCAGCCCCCACAGCCCGAACCAAACCTGCGACTGGCGACTGTCCTTGGCCGCAGTCGGCCGAACCTTTCTGACTGGAGCTCCCCGGCCTGCCGGTTGTTCCGACGAAATCAGCTGCCTTGACGAGACCCGCGTGCGTTTCCCATTCACCATTTTCCGATCCTCCCTCTACGCGAACCGAACTATGGAAAAGCCCTTATCCTAGAATTCTAGCCAAAGGGTCCGGATCACGACTAAGAAAGACGGACAAGATGTCGATCAGCTACCTCGAATGCCCTTGTCGCGTTTAAGGCTGGCCGACTTCCTGAGGAAGAGAACATCATCGATTGATGAGACTCGTGGAGAGTCGTTCCGAAAAGCCGAGCAAGGGCAATCTAATCGAGGGAAAATCTAGTAGATAGCCTGATCGGTTATATGCCTTCGTATCCACTGGATGTCATCCAAGACTCTCGTGATCTGCGGGTCCAGTTTCTGTGCCTCCACTGGGCTTTCTAGGTTAATTTCACAAATACAGCCGCTTGGACAGTCGACATACCATGCCTGTGCCCATCGTTTGAAGTCGTTTTCGAAGTAAGAGTAACCATATGCGGTTCGGCCTCCTATTCTTCGTGAATGTTTAAAAGGTGTAATTTGTAACCGTCGACTTTCTGGGATGCTGTACTGGACCATATTCTTTTGTCGCATGGTTATTGCGTCATAATGTCTGACTTTTACACGAATGGATAAAACTGAACCCTTTTCGGGTCCTTTTAGTTTCATTCTGAGGAAAATGTGATACCCACCTCCCTGTTCTGTGTATCCGTGTTTGCTGTAGTCCGGTTCGCCCCAATCGTCGTTGTCGAACTTGACGGCAAGAACAAGGTCCTTCGAATCGACGTTAAGTGAGACGCATCCGCCGACCAGCAGAAGCAATGCGGACAGCAGCCCTGCGACTGCGTGGAAAAGGCGCGCCCGTGCGGTCGCGTTCCCGCGGCGGGGTCGGGCGGGCTTCGGCGTCGTCTTGCCCGTTCGGTCTTTGTCCGATTCATCTTCGGCCGGCGGGCATGTGGGCGTGTGCGTCATGAAATGTCTATGTGCATGCATTGCGAAAGCCGTCACTTCTTGGGCAGAGAGGATTGCAGCATGTCGAAGCGCGTCGTCGAATTGTTCTCCTGAGAGTCGAAGTTCTCGATTCCCGACTTGATTCCCGATCCCAGGGTCGCGCACCCGTCGGCGATCTCCCGGGCGGCGCCGGCGAACAGCTTTATCGTCCAGTCGAGCGTCTTCCTCAGCGCGCTTGTCCCGTTGTTGTCGGTTTTCCATCCCGCGCCAATTGTGTCGGTGGGCAGGCTGACGGCTATCTTTACGACGTCGCCGTTGCAAGCGTCAATGCCTTTGCCCACGCCGTTGTAATAGTCCGCGTCGTCCCATCCGGCAATGGCCTTGATTCCTGCCTTGTCGCGATCGAACTTGAGTTCGCCCATTGGAGTTTCCTTTCGTTTCGGGGTTTGACGGTATGTGTTTATCGGGGTTTGACGATATGTGTTTCGACCTCAGGCGACATGGACTCCGCCGCCTGACGGCGAATGTTTCGACGCGGGGCGGCACGCGGCATGGCGTTTGGCGGCACGCGGCTTTCTTGCGTCACCCGTTGCGTGAATGGTTATGTCTGAGACTATACCGGCATACCAGTGTCAATGGAAGACGAGAATCGTTCCTGCCTTTTTTGCTATAAAGAATATTCAAAATTTGGGAAAGGATGCTTGGAGCAGGCGGCAGAGGGGCTGCTCGGAACAGGGGCGAGAGAGGCTGCTCGGAACAGGGGCGAGAGAGGCTGCTCGGAACAGTTGACGGAAAAAGCGCTCCGGGCGGGCAAGGGAGAGGGCTCTCAGGGGGGACGGGGATGCTTCGGGCGGAAGCGGGAAAAGCTGTTCGAGGGGCCCGTTCCAGACGCGCGCAGAGCTTTTGGCGCCGTGAGAGGACGTGTCTCCGTTTCGGTGCCCGTTCCAGACGCGCACGGAGCTTTCGGAGCGTCGCGAGGGTGCGCCGGGACACTCGGAGCGGAGGGGCTGTTGGATGGGGCAGTTCGAGAAGGTTCGAAGCCGTCGGTGATCTACTGCACCGGATCGCCACTACCGTCAAGCAGGAGGTCCGTGTAGTATTGATCGTTGGTACGTCCTGCCCAAAAGCAGGTCTGCCTCGGAACCGCGCAACCCGGTGCGGGGCCGATCGGAGTGTTAGCGAGGGTTATGGCGAAGAAGGATGGAGTCATCGAGGTTGAGGGAGCGGTCATAGAGGCCCTTCCCAACGCGATGTTCCGCGTCGAGCTGGAGAACGGGCACATCGTGCTCGCTCACATCTCCGGCAAGATGCGCCAGCATTACATCAAGATTCTCCCGGAGGACCGCGTGGTAGTCGAATTGACTCCCTACGACCTGTCCCGCGGGCGCATCGTGTACCGCTATAAGTGAGCCCCGATTTTCTATCGCCGCCAGTGCCCTGACGGCAAGGAAGTACAGCAATGAAGGTCAAGCCCAGCGTCAAGAAAATCTGTGACAAGTGCAAGGTGATCCGTCGCCACGGCCGCGTCATGGTGATCTGCGAGAACCCGCGGCACAAGCAGCGCCAAGGGTGACCCGGCGCAGCGGGTCTTCCCGCGTCAACCGCACTGCCCGCCGCAAGGCAACCCCCGGACCGAAGGCCGGGGCTCCGCTGCTTAGCGGGGGAGAGGCAGTGTCCCACACCTTCGGACTATCAAGGAGCTAAGAAATTGGCACGTCTATCCGGCGTCGATCTTCCTCGCGAAAAGCGAGTCGAGATCGCGCTCACCTATATCTACGGCATCGGCCGCACCCGCTCGGCGGAAACGCTCGCGGCCACCGGCATCAGCCCGGACGTCCGCGTCCGCGACCTCACCGAGGACCAGCTCGTCGCGCTCAAGAAGCACATTGACGAGAACTACAAGGTCGAAGGCGACCTGCGCCGCGAGGTTCAGGCTGACATTCGCCGCAAGATCGAAATCGGCTGCTACCAGGGCCTGAGGCACCGCCGCGGCCTGCCCGTCCACGGCCAGCGCACGAAGACGAACGCGCGCACCCGCAAGGGGCCCAAGCGCACCGTCGCCGGCAAGAAGAAGAAGTAAGCAGTAGGAGTAGATCATGCCCCCCAAGACCCGCCAGGCCTCTTCCGGCTCCCGCCGTCCGCGTCGCAAGGAGCGTCGCAACGTCGTCGCAGGCCAGGCCCACATCAAGTCCACGTTCAACAACACGATCGTCTCGATCACAGACCCGAACGGCGCCGTCATCGCCTCGTGCTCCTCGGGCCAGGTCGGTTTCAAAGGCTCGCGCAAATCGACGCCCTACGCCGCGCAGCTTGCCGCGGAGAACGCCGCCCGCGCCGCCATGGAGCACGGCATGAAGAAGGTCGACGTCTTCGTCAAGGGCCCCGGCTCCGGCCGTGAGACGGCGATCCGTTCCCTCACCGCGTCGGGCCTCGAGGTCACATCGATCTCCGACGTGACGCCGCAAGCCTACAACGGCTGCCGCCCCCCGAAGCGTCGCCGCGTGTGACGCACGGCCCGCCTCGGCGGGCCCCAGCGGATATCCGCACTCCGCAGGCCGGACGGATGGCCTGCGGGCGACTGGACGTCAAATAGCGGGCGTCCATGAAAGGAAAGAATCGTGCTTATCGCACAGCGCCCTGTTCTCACCGAAGAGCAGGTCTCGGAGTACCGCTCGCGGTTCATCCTCGAACCCCTCGAGCCGGGTTTCGGCTACACGCTTGGCAACTCCATGCGCCGCACCCTGCTCTCGTCGATCCCCGGCGCGGCCGTCACATCGGTTCGCATCGACGGAGTGCTCCACGAGTTCTCCACGATCGCGGGGGTCAAAGAGGACGTCGCAGACATCATCCTCAATCTCAAGGAACTCGTCGTCTCCTCGGAAAACGACGAGCCGGTCCTCATGTACCTGCACAAGCAGGGCCCGGGAGAGGTCACGGCCGCTGACATCACGCCGCCCGCCGGCGTCGAGATCCACAACCCCGACCTCCACATCGCCACGCTGAACGATAAAGGCAAGATCGAGATCGACCTCACCGTCGAGCGCGGCCGAGGCTACGTCTCCGCCGCGCAGAACAAGGGAGAAGAGGACGAAATCGGCCGCATCCCGATCGATTCGATCTATTCGCCCGTTCTCAAGGTGTCCTACAAAGTTGAGGCGACCCGAGTCGCCCAGCGCACAGACTTCGACAAGCTCGTCGTCGACGTCGAAGTGAAGCCTTCGACGACGCCGCGGGACGCGCTCGCCTCCGCCGGCAAGACGCTCGTCGAGCTGTTCGGGCTGTGCGTCGAACTCAACAACGAGGTCGAAGGAATCGAGCTGGGCCCCCCGCCCGTCGTCGAAACCCAGTCCTCGGACCTGCAGCGGCCCATCACGATTCTCAACCTTCCCGCCCGTTCGCAGAACTGCCTGCAGCGTGAAGGCATCCGCACCATTGGTGAACTCATTCAACGCTCTGAGGCCGACCTTCTCGACATTCGCAACTTCGGCGCGAAGTCGATCGAGGACGTCAAGGACGAGCTTCTCAAGCTTGACCTGCGCCTGAAAGATTCGCCCGCTGGTTTCGTCTCCAGCTTCGGCGAGGAGAGCTACACGATGCAGTTCAGCGACGACTCGCAGGGCTGAAGCCCGATTTTTCCTAGGAGACACTACTATGCCCAAGCCCACCAAGGGCCCGCGTCTGGGCGGCTCGCCCGCCCACCAGCGCCACATCATCGCGAACCTGTGCAAGGACCTCATCCGCCACGGTGCGGTCACAACCACCCAGACTCGCGCCAAGACCGTCCAGCCCCACATTGAGCGGCTCATCTCGAAGGCCAAGCGCGGCGACACCTACAACCGCCGCCTCGCCCTTCGCGTCCTCCAGGACCGCGAGCTCGCCTACATCCTGTTCGAGGAGCTCGGGCCGAAGTTCGCCGAGCGCAACGGCGGATTCACCCGCATCATCAAGCTCGGCAACCGCAAGGGCGACAACGCCGCGATTGCGCGCATCGAACTCGTGACCGAAAAGGTCTCGCCCAAGCAGTCAGCGGTTCGCGAGGCTGAGAAGACCGCCAAAAAGGCGGCTGAGGCCCAGAAGCTCGCGAAGGAAGCAAAGGAAAGCGCCGACGTCGAAGAGACCGCCGAAGCAGCGGCCGACGCAGTCGAATCCGAGGACGCAGCCGTCAAGGAAGCCGCGGCCACGAAGGCCGACGCCGCCGAGAAGGAAGCCGAGGCTGACGAGTCCAAGTGATCCTCACGCGAGCCTGTCGCGCGAAGTCCTTGATCCGGAGCGGGGTGCACATGCACCCCGCTCCGATTTTCACGGTGAACACAGGCGAAGTTTCTCGGTGGCTTCGGGCGGCTTCGGGCGTCGTTTTTTGTGAGAACGAACGAGGCTTCAAAGTGACTTCAGGCGAAGTTTCCCCGCGATCCCGAACGGAGTTTCACGGCGGCCCCGAGCAAAATTCGAAGAATGCTTGGCTGTGGCAGCGAAGAAGGTTAGGCTTGCAATGACGCCACCGCGACGGCGGCGACGTCCCTGAAGTTCGGCGTGGAATGAGAAGGGATTTCCTCATGGACAACACGGTCACCGCTGACCTGCCGGCCTACACGGCCGAAGAAGAAAAACTCGTCATTCGAAACAAAGACGGCGTTCCCGTGGGCGTCAAGCCCGACAACTCATGGACGCTCCCGAAAATCGCACTGTGGATCTCGATAACCACGATGGGCACGCTCGGGTGGACGATGCTCGCCCTCGTGCGCGGCGAAGAAGTCAACACAATCTGGTTCGTCGTGACCGCGGTGTGCACGTACGCCATCGCCTACCGCTTCTACGCGCTCTATGTTCAGCGCAAGATCATGCGGCCCGACGACGCCAACGCAACCCCCGCAGAGCGAATCAACAACGGCAAAGACTTCGACCCCACCCACAGAGTGGTGCTCTACGGCCACCATTTCGCCGCCATCGCCGGCGCCGGCCCGCTCGTCGGCCCGGTCTTGGCCGCCCAGATGGGATACCTTCCGGGAACGCTGTGGATCATCTTCGGCGTGTGCATCGCCGGGGCGATCCAAGACATGCTCGTGCTCTTCTTCTCCATGCGGCGAGGCGGGCGCTCTCTAGGCCAGATGGCGCGCGACGAAATCGGACGCGTCGGCGGAACGGTGGCCATGGTCGTCGTCCTCGTCATGCTCATGATCGTCCTCGCCGTCCTCGCGATGGTCTGCGTCAACGCCCTCGCGAAATCCCCGTGGGGCGTCTTCTCCGTCGGCTGCACGATTCCGATCGCCCTCGGAATGGGGCTGTGGCTCCGCTACATCCAGCCGGGAAAGATCACGCAGGTCTCGATCGCGGGCTGCACCCTCCTCGTCGTCGCGATCTTCGCCGGAAGAAAGGTCGCCGAGACGGAGTTCGGACAAGAACACCTTCATCTTTCGCCGACCACGCTCGTGTGGGCGATGATCATCTACGGCTTCTTCGCCGCCATCCTTCCGGTGTGGCTGCTTCTGACGCCCCGAGACTACCTGTCGACATTCATGAAGGTCGGAACGATCGTCATTTTGGCGGCCGGCATCGTTGTGGTTCGGCCCCTCGTCGAAATGCCCGCGGTCACCGAGTTCGCTGGCAACACCGACGGCCCGGTGTTCGCCGGAACCCTCTTCCCGTTCCTTTTCATCACCATCGCCTGCGGTGCCCTGTCGGGAATGCACGCCATGGTTTCCTCGGGAACCACGCCGAAAATGGTTCAAAAGGAATCCCAAACCCGGATGATCGGCTACGGCGGAATGCTCATGGAATCCTTCGTGGCCATCATGGCGCTGGCCGCCGCCGCCTCCCTCAACCAGGGCATCTATTTCGGGATGAACACCTCGGAGGCAACCGTCGACAAACTCGCAGGAACTCAAATCACCCAAACGACGAAGGACCGGGAGGAAATCACATCGAAGGCCGTGGGCAACCTCGGGGTGACCGACGTCCACGGCAACAAAGTCGTTCCCCGATGGGAGTCGACCGACAGCAAGGGAAACGAAAAGACGTACACCGGAGCGGAGGCCCTCAAGCAGGTCGCCAAAGACGTCGGCGAGAAGTCAATCGTCTCCCGAACCGGCGGGGCGCCCACGCTTTCGGTCGGCATGGCTCACATTCTCCATCAGCTCGGCGGAGGATCGGGAATGATGGGCTTCTGGTACCACTTCGCGATCATGTTCGAGGCTCTGTTCATCCTTTCCGCCGTCGACGCCGTCACCCGAGTCGCCCGATTCCAAGTCTCTGACGCCCTCGGAAACGTGTTTCCGAAGTTCAAAGACCCGTCATGGCGGGCGGGCTCGTGGGGCGCCACCGCCGCCGTCGTCGCAGCCTGGGGTTCCTTGCTGCTCATGGGCGTGACGGACCCGCGAGGCGGAATCCAGACCCTGTTCCCGCTTTTCGGCATCGCCAACCAGTTGATAGCCGCGGTGGCCCTGCTGCTGGTGACGGTGATGGTTGTGAGAAAGGGATACACGAAGTACGTGTGGATACCGCTCATACCCTTCGCCTTCGACACAGCCGTGACCTTCACGGCGTCGTGGGAGAAGATATTCTCCACCGATCCAAAAGTCGGCTACTGGCAGCAATGGCGCGACGCGCGCAAGGCCCTCCCGGGATTGAACGATCCGAAGAAGATCTCTGAGACGGAAGCCGTCATCCGCAACACCTTCATTCAAGGGACCCTTTCGATCGTCTTCCTCGTCGCCGTCGCGTTCGTCGTGGTCTGCGCTGCGCTGCGCGTGATCAAGACGATTCGAACGGGCGACACGACGACGTCGGAGGATCCCTACGTCGAGTCGAATTTCTTCGCCCCGACGGCGATGTTCGCCACGCCGCTCGACAAGAAGCTGGTCAAGGAGTACGCAATCGTAGGCGATCCGAATCTCATTCCCGGCATTAAGAAGGACGGAAACGAGGACCGAAGCGGGGACGGAAGTAAGGACCGAAGCGGGGACGGAAGTAAGGACCGAAGTAAGGAGGCGAAAGATGAGTGAGGCGGCGAAAGGCGGCGCGAACGGGCTGCGGCGCGCAAAAGGTTTGCGCGGCGCACGACGGCCGCGCCGCCTGCGCGGCGTGCTTTCCTGGCTGCGGCGCGGGTTTGCCGCTTTTCGCTCGTTCTGGCGTGATCTGACGGGGGAGTCGGCGTACGAGAAGTACGTCGCACGGCATCGGCGCGAGCACCCGGACTGCGAGCCGATGTCTGCCCGCGAGTTCTGGCGAGCGCGCAGCGCGGCCGCAGAGGACGGCGTGACGACGGGCTGCTGCTAGCGGCTCTGTTTCGGCGGCTGCCTCCCTTGTTTCGCTTGCCCTTTTCCGCTTCCGCTGCCTACATCGTCATTTCAGCCGCAAGCCAGCTGTTCAGACGCGGTGTGCCCGCCGTGTCTCAACCGCTCCTCGCATCTGACTGCGCCCGGAAAAGGCGTCTACTGCTCCTCCGTGGGAGACGGCCACGGAAGCGGTTCATTCGGATGTTCTTTCTCGTAACGGCTCTTATACTCGTCGGACACCTTGAATCCTGGAGCGGGTTCGAAACAGTAGGTGGCTATGTTCTCGCCTTCGCCGCTCAGTGCCAGGCCAACCCAGTCGATTTCGACGTTGAGAAGGGTGATTGTGCCAACGCCCTCATAGGTGAAGGATTCTCCCGGAGCGAGGTCGGCTGCCGCTGAGTCGTTTTCGTCGAAGGGAAGCGTCATGTTCGAGCCGACGATCGCCGCTCGCTTTTGCCAGCGTTCAATGCGTATCTTTGCAAGGTTGAGAACTATTTTCCGTTCCGAATCAACATAAAACAGGCCGTCATGGCTTTCGGCGGCTCTATGGGTTACGCCTTTGCATGAAAGCGGACTGTGTTTCTTGGTGAAGACATGGGCGTTCCGGAGTCGGTGCTCATATGTAACGAAACCCGAGAGGTAGATCAGACGCGCACCGATTATTGACGCCAGTAGCGTCACGGCAATGACGAAAACTAAAAGGACTCTCTTTCTTTGACTCATTGTCTTTCCTTCTCTTGGTCCCAGTAGGTGTCGAATCCGGGTGCAGGCGCGAATTCGAGGGTGGCGATTGGCCCGCTTCCGGACTCAAATGGAATGACTATGGGATTGACATAAAGCAGCGTGAAAGTCCCGACGCCCGGGTGCGTGAGAGCCTCCCCAGCCTGAAGGTCGGAGCATACCGAGAATTCCGCGGGGCGGTCCGTTGCATTCGGACTGTCTACTGGATACCCTCCCCGCACTGCCCGATCGACGTCTCTCCGATCAAGCACATGCAGTTCGCCTTTGTTATTGCCTTCCTTGTTGGGCTCAACCGCTTCCAAATGCAGGGCCGCCCGCAGCTCGGCAGCGCACACTTCTCCGGCCCTGTGCAGATCGTTGATGGCCTGCTTTGCGCCCCTGGCGATGGACTGAGCACGCGGAGTGAGCTCGTCGACCTTCTTCTCGCGTTCGTCGTCGGCAACCGCATCCACTTGCCTGTCCAAAGCCCGCATCTGTGCCCGCGCTGAGGATATCTTCTTCTCGGTGCTCTGCATGGCATGCGCATATTTAAGAATGGCATCGGCTGCTTTGTCCGCACCGCTTTCAAGGCGTTGCGCCTGTTTGACTTCATTCTTCAAGGCGACCTCGAACGCATTGGCAGCGGCCCCTCTCCAAGAGTCGGCTTTGGAGGGCAAATGCCGCAAATGCACGCCAGTCAATTCCAACTTCGTTTCCATCTTCGACAGATCTGTGTAAAGTGCGAAGAGGGAAGAGGACCGCCCGGGAACTTCTCCGATGCAGTCTTCAAACTCGCCCATGGCAATGCCTCGCTAAGATCAGCAACTTTGTTCTCTCCGATGCAGCGGGTTTCCCGCACTACTGGAACTTCTCCGCTTCGAACGTAAACTCCCTTGCCCACTCGTCGTCGGTCGCCTCGGCCATCTTCGATGTGTCCGACACGGCGTCGGAAGTGTCATCGCACCAATCGCTTAACGCCTCGGTTCTTTCAGAGGCGTCTTTCGTGAATGCTTCATAGGCTACTGCAGTCGTCGGGTTTCCGAAAGGCCATGGCGGCCGTTTGGGAATATCGACGTCATCGTAATCGTCGCACAGACAATCCAGGGCTTTGCCTAGATTGTCCATTTCGCCCCTGTCGATTTTGAACTGACTCATCGCTTCTCCTGGAAATCAGATCCGTTGAATAGTGTGTCGAGACTGAGTCTAGTACTTTACAAAGCCGGAGTCTAGAGACTTTGTAGAGTGGTTTTTCAATCTGGTCAAAAGCGTGATATCCCCGGATTTCAAGCAAACGCGGAGCCCCTACATGTGCGGCTTGGCCAGAGCCCAGGCTCGCACGCCTCCGTTCATTCCCGCGGCGTTCGGGATGAACAGCACGTTTTCGCCCAGGCGCGAGCGTGCGGCGGGGGAGATCCGCGGCGAGTTGCCGCCGCCGATGTAGAGGCGGTCCCACCGGAAGACCGGCCACAGCGTGTCGATCGCCCGCAGCACGCGGCGCGACCATGCCGAATCGCCGAGCCGTATCCGTTCGGCCTCGCCGACGACGTCGTCGTACGTCAATCCCCACCGCATCTGCGCGTGGGAAATCTCCAGGTGGGGGGCGAGGCGGCCGCCGTCGACGAAAGCGCAGCCGAGTCCCGTGCCGAGGGTCATGACGAGTTCCGCCCCTTCGCCTGAAACGACGCCGGCCGCGGCGACTTCGGCGTCGTTGAGGACAAGGGCGGGAACGGCGAAACGTGTGTGCAGCGCCGATTCCATGTCCAAGCCGTTCCACGCCGTTTCGAGTTCGGGGTCGAGCTTCGTGTGGGGGCCTGCTTTGCGAATGTAGTGCGGGGTGTAGACGACGACGCCGCGCCGGATCATTCCCGGCATGCCAAGGGTGATCCGTTCGAATCGCTCGACCTGCGACGCATGGCTTTCTATGATTTCGAGCAGATCCTCGGGCGAAAAAGGATACCGTACGGCCGTGCGCTGAGGAGGGGCCGCCTGGAAGCCGTTGAGGTCGAGGAGGGAGGTTTTGATCCCGCCGCCCCCGCAGTCCACGGCCAAGGTCAGCGGATTCGACTCGCGGGAAGGCTCGGGCAGCGCATGTGAATGCGAGGTGTGGGACACTGGCGTCATGGATTCGACGGTAGCGCATCGGCTCCGCCTTCGCATGTCCTACGACGGCACTGACTTTCACGGTTGGGCGGTGCAGCCGGGTCTGCGAACCGTCGAGGGGGCGGTGACTGAAGCTCTCAACCTCATAACCGGCGGTTCGCATGCTCTGACCGTCGCGGGGAGGACCGACGCCGGCGTCCACGCGCGCGGCCAGGTGGCCCACGTCGACGTGAGTGAAAACGAGCTTGCACGGGCGGCGCGACGCGCAAGCGACCCGTGCCAGGCAATCATGCGCAGGCTCTCCGCGCTTCTGGCGCAAGAGTCGCCGGGGCCGAAAGGAAGCTCGGACGTCGCGGTGACCGGCGTGGATTTCGCGCCCGAGGGCTTCGACGCGAGGTTTTCCGCGCTTTCCCGGACCTATTCTTACAGGGTGTGCGACGCCCCCGCTCGTTTCGACCCCCTGCGGCGCCGGGACGTCCTGTGGCTTCGCGAGCCGCTCGACGTCGAGGCGATGGACAACGCCGCGCGCAAGCTGACGGGCGAACACGATTTCATTTCCTATTGCAAGCCTCGGGAAGGGGCGACGACGGTCCGCGAGCTCCTCGAGCTGAAGGTCGAGCGCAAGGGCGGCATCGTCGAGGTCACCGCGCGGGCCGACGCCTTCTGCCATTCGATGGTCCGCACGCTCGTGGGGTCGCTGCTCAAGGTGGGCGCCGGCAGGCGCGACGAAGAATGGCCCGCCCGACGCCTCGAAGAGCGCTCGCGCAACGGAGAAGTCGCCGTCGCCCCGCCGCATCCGCTCACGTTGGAGTCGGTGGAATACCCCGAGGATTCGCAGCTCGCAGCCAGGGCCCGGCTGACCCGGGCTTTGCGAGGGGCGGTCAGACGCCGCGAGCCAGGGGAAGCGCCGGAGGCGCCGGAGACGCTGGAAGCGCCGGAGAAGCCGAAGACCCTGCCGCGGGGAAAGGACTGAGTTGAGCGGGGATAAAACTGGTCTGAGCGGAGGCAGAGCGGGGATGACGGAGTCGGGGCGAGCCGACGCCGTCGACGGCCGCTATCCGATTCCTGCCGAGCCGCCCGAATACGGGACGAGGCCGCGCAAGGTCAGCGGCCGCAAACGCACCCCCGTATGGGACGCGGTGGCGGCTTTGTACGTAGTCATTGCGCTGGTTTTCATCGGCTGGCTGGCGACCGAGATGGCCGTGCACGCCAAGCCGGGCGATTCCCTGTGGGTCCTCAACCTCGTCGCCTTCTGGGCGATGACCGCCTATCTGGCCGTTCCGCGCATCCATCAGATCCTCACCCTCGTGTACGTCCCCGACTATTTCATCGGACGCACCCGAACGGGCGACGGCGTGCTGGGCGACCCCGTCAACCTCGCGATCGACGGAACGGCCGACGACATCCACGCCGGCATGCAGGCTGCCGGATGGGCGCTCGCCGACGAAGTCACCGTGCGCTCGTCGTGGGGAATCGTCGTCTCTTCAGTGTTCAAGAGGCCGTACCCCTCTGCGCCCGTGTCGAACCTCTACCTCTTTGGGCGCAAGCAGGCCTTCGCCTACCAGAAGGAGGTCGACGGCAACGCGTCGAGGCGCCACCATGTCAGATTCTGGCCGACGCCCGAGGGATGGCATCTTCCCGGCGGGCAGCGCGTGGACTTCCTCGCGGCGGGAACGTACGACAGATCGGTCGGCTTTTCGCTCTTCACCGGGCAGATCACGCACAAGGTCGACGCCGACACTGACGCCGAGCGGGATTTCATCATCGACACTTTGAGGTACGCCGACCCGAAGATCGACGTCGCCGTCATTGACAAGTTCTCCGCTGCCTACCACTCCCGAAACGGCGGCGGCGACGCGATCAACACCGACGGCGACCTGCCGGTTCTCGACATGCGCGGCGCCTCCGAACGCGGCCCTGCCCCGCACATGCCGCGTCCGGACGAAAGCGTCGCCCGCCACCACATTCCGCCGCTGCCGCTTCTTTTCACGGGGGCACTCGCGTTGTGGGGATTCATTCTTGCCGGCATTCAGGTGGCGGTGGACCCTCAGGTCACCGCTTCGAAGCTGGTCATGCCGGCGGTCGAATTCGCGCTGTGGCTTTTGACCGCGGCCAGGCAGCGGTGGGCCTGGGTCGGCCTCATGACGATATCTTCCATCACGGCTTTCTCGCATCTTCTGCTCCTCGATTTTTCGAAGCTCGCCGACGTCATGCTCACGGGGGTGTCCGTTTTCGTGGTGCTCGCGGTGAGCGCCACTGCGGTGCGCGAGTGGGTGCGCGGCGGCAATCGGGTACTTGTATCCAATTGAGCTATAGATTCTAGGCACGGCTCGCGATAAACTAGAAAGTACTTTAGCTTAACAGGCAATTATCCGGGCCTTTTAAATTCACTGGCACGATTCGTTTGAAAATGCAAGAAAGGAGAGGCCATGCCGTACACTACGTCGCTCGACCCCGATGAGATGGCGGTTTTGGGAGCGCGTTTGAAGAGTCTTTCAGAGCAGCTTGTCGGGCTCAACAGTCCGAGAGGAGGCTCCTTTGATTCTCTTGGGACCTTCGACCTCGTGTTTGCTGCGGAGCAGGTCCGCAGCGACGCCAAGAAACGCGCCGTGGAAGTGGCGGATTGGATCATGCGGGCTTCGGAAGCTGTGTATAAAACGTCGGCGGGTTTTGAGGCCACGGATGACGCGTCTGGGCAAGCGTTCGAGAGATCTGCGGCAAGGGCATACGGCAGCGCGGATCGAGAGGATTGATCCTATGGGAATCTTCAGCAATGCCGTCGGCAAGCTGCGGGGAGATCCTACAGCCGTGTTCGAGCTCTCGCGGAGCTGGAAAGCATACGCCGAGAAAGTGGTGGAAATTCGCGGCTCCTGCTTGAGCGCGGGTTCTTCTGCGCCTCAGTGGGCGGGGAACTCGCGTGACAGTTTCGAACGAGGGGTTCAGACTGAATCCGCCGATCTCTCTACACTCAGCAACGGAGCGAATGAAGCCGCCGATGCTCTGTCGGTCTATGGATGGGCTCTCGACGGTTACAAGAAGTCCGTGGAGGACCTCAAGGCGAGCAATGATGCGCTCGACGCCGAGTATGAAGGTTTGGATCCGGCTGTACAATTGGTTAGCTACCCGTTCTTTCAGATGCAAGCGGATAGAAACAAGGCTTCTTTCGAGTCGTATGTCGAACAGGCGAAAGGCGCAGCTACGGAATGCGCAGCCCGTTTGCGCGAAGCCCTTCACATAGAGGCCGGCGTTCCCGATGGAAATGACCTTGGGAAAAGGTCGGACCTTTCGCCCGAGCAGATAGAGGCGATCAACGCCCAAGTCGCCTCGGGGAACATGAGCTACGAGGACATTCAACAGCACGGCATCGGAGACTGTTACTATCTTGCGACCATCATGGCGCTGACCAAGAGCCCCGAGGGGCGTAAGATCATTCAGGACTCCATCAAGGTGCACTACGGCCCCGATGGGAAGCCCGACGGTTTCATGGTGACCGTTTACGACGATCCCCTCCATCCCGATGCCAAAGCTTCCCGAACGGTCTTCGTTGACGACGTCTATGGCAACGGCGTGACGGGGCCGGACGGCAAGCCCAACTACGCCTCAATTCTCGAATCGGCATACGGGCAGCAGCATCCCGGAGGCGCCCTCGGTTCGGGAAAGGACAACGGCATATCGGGCGGGTCGCCAAATGAAGCCGCTCAGGACTTGACGAACAATCCGGCCACAGACGTCAGCGGGCAAGCGGGATACTCTTCGAATGAAAGAAAGGAGATCGTCGACGCCGCGAACAGTTCCAATCCGGTGACCGCGGAGACTGAAACTGCGCCCCCTGAGAACTTCCCCAACGACGGCAAGGCTGAAGTCGGCGTAACTCTTCCCAGCGGCGAGAAAACGAACATGGAGTTGTATCATGGACACGCTTATATGGTTGTCGATGCCGACCAAAACGGCGTGACATTGGCCAATCCGCATGGGTACAACTACGATCAAACCGGAAGGAAAGTTGACGAGACTTTCACCATGAGCTGGGAAGACTACGAAAAGTACTACGGGTCCACGACGATCGGGAGCGTCAAATGAGACGGACGGCGCAAGCGCTGACATGCGCTGCTCTGCTTGCTGGAATTGCCGGTTGCGGGGGAGGAGACCCGGATCTGACCGCCTCCGCATCGACAACGCTGCGATCCAGTCACCGGTCGGCGACTCCGGCGGCGGTTGGCACGGCCCCGACGGCAGTCGATACGGCTCCGACCACGGTTCGCCCGATTCCGGACGGTCAGCAAACAACGCCTGCGACAGGCGTGCCCACGGCGAGCGCATCGCCGAATTCGACATCCCAGAAAGGGCAGAAAACAATGTGTGCAGACAGCGAGTACATGGTCACCCTGCACGAAGGCGGCCCCTTTTACCCGGGGGCGCCCAACGGCCCCAGCTACGTGGCGACGGGCATTCGCGTGGAGAACGGAAAGGGGCAGCTTGGCCTGATCGGAGGCGACAGAGCGTCGGGGATCAACAAGCATCTCGAAGTGGGACAGTCGGTCACCCACAACGGGGTCGGAACGTTCACCCTGCTCAACGTCGCCCCTGGGAGCAGTCCGGGCGGAGGGTCGGCTCAATTCTGCTTCGCCCCCGCCGAAGGCTTCCAGGTCAACGATTCCGTCAAGAGGTGATCTGGACTGAGCTAGCCGGCGCTCTCCGATTGCGCGGCGGCTTCGGCTTGGCCTGAAGCTCCTGACTGCCCGGGGCGCTCCGCCGGCGCGAAAAAGTCACGAGGCTGTTTGGCCTCCATGAGGAGCGCGGAGCGCAGGCGGCGTCGGCGGAGGAAGAAGCGCTCATCGACCTGTTCGACCTTCGCTATCGCGGCCTGGCATGCCCCGCGCCCCTTTTCGGTGGTTGCGACGATCAAGGCCCGCTTGTCGCCGGGGGCAGAGGCGCGTTTGACGAAGCCGTCCACTTCGAGGTTTCGGAGCCCCTGGCTTGTGGTTCTGACGTCGAGCCCCGAGAGGTCGGAGATCGCGACCTGGGTGGCAGGGCCGTCCCCATGGGTTTCGAGCCACCACGTGCACGTGAGCAGAACAAATTGGGAATGCGTGAGATTGAGGGGGGCCAACGCTGCGTTCACTTCGCGGCGCCACACCAGCATCGTGCGCCACAGCAGAAGCCCGGGGCTCTTTTCCGGCCCGCCAAAACTGGTTTCCATCACACATCGACGATAGCAGCTTCCGCCGGTTCCGCGCCCGCCTTTCTCTCTTTTGCGCCCGCCATTCCTTCGTCTCGCCGACGCGTGCGAGCTCACACTCTGGGTGTTTTGACCAACGTGGATACGAGACGTACACTTTTAAGTTGTTGTGCATGCTGCGCGCGATGCCTTCCCACTCGTCGGCCAGCGTCCAACAGAGTTTTTGCAAGACCAATGGGCTCCGCACGCTTCCGTGCGGTCCCAGTATGAGAAACGAAGGCTACGCCCGTGCGCACGTATTCACCGAAGCCCGGCGATGTCGAGCCCAAGTGGTATCTCATCGATGCCGCCGACGTCGTCCTAGGCCGACTGGCAACGCACGTTGCCACCCTGCTCCGTGGGAAGCACAAGCCGACCTACGCCCCGCATTTCGACGGGGGCGATTACGTCATCGTCATCAACGCTGACAAGGTCACTCTGACCGGTTCGAAGCTTGAGCAGAAATTCGCCTACCACCACTCCGGATACCCGGGCGGTTTGAGGGCGACCTCCTACACGGAACTGCTCGCCAAGCACCCCGAGCGCGCCGTCATCAAGGCCGTCCGCGGGATGCTCCCAAAGAACCGACTCGGACGCAAGCAGCTTGCCAAGCTCAAGGTTTATGCTGGAACGGAGCATCCACATGCGGGCCAGAAGCCCGAGACCTTCGAGCTCAAGAAGACTGCTCAGTGAGCTTTCAGGAACAGGACGTATTGAATGTCTGAAACGACAGTTGAAACCGAGGCGCTGAGCGAGGAGTTCAGCGGTTCGTACACCACGGAGAGCGAAGCTCCCCGCGTCGGTCGGGGCTCTTCCCTGACAGCCCCGGGCCAGGCGCTCGGCCGCCGCAAGGAGGCCGTCGCACGCGTCAGGCTCATCCCGGGAAGCGGCGAATGGAAGATCAACGGGCGCAAGCTTGACGATTACTTCCCGAACAAGCTTCATCAGCAGCTCGTTCGCTCGCCGTTCGCCCTCCTCGACCTCGAGGGAAGGTTCGACGTCGTCGCCCGAATCAACGGGGGCGGCGTTTCTGGCCAGGCCGGCGCCCTTCGCCTCGGCATCGCCCGAGCCCTCAACGAGATCGACCGTGAGGCCAACCGCCCCGCTCTTAAGAAGGCCGGTTTCCTCACCCGCGACGCTCGCGCCGTCGAGCGCAAGAAGGCCGGCCTGAAGAAGGCGCGCAAGGCCTCGCAGTTCTCCAAGCGTTGATCCCTCCGCTGCCGGGGCGTTCGCAACGTCGAGCAGCGGAAGCCTTCGGAGGACCGGTCGTTCGTTTAGAGCGCCGGAGCCAAAGGCAATCAAGCGTTGTGTGGGCCCGTCGGAAAACAACCGGCGGGCCCACGCCCGTCTGCTCAGTCCACAAGACCTTTGAAGCTCGCTTGTGCTGCGGGTGGTCTTCGTCAGGCTTTTGGATGGACTAATCAACTCTTCCCAACGTAAAACGCCCAGCTCACGTGGTCGCTAATGTTGCTCGGTTGCGATGGGTCGTGGCTCACAAGCTTTGAGGGAATCGAATATGTGGCCATGACGGTGACGACAAGCGCATTTGAAGGCAAAGTTGGAGGAGCGGTCACAGGGACTGTCTCTATGCCGTCCCCCTCGGCGGTAAAATCCCCAGAAGGCTCGGTTGCGACGCTTCAAGAGTAAAAGAGTGCCGGGACAGCGAGGAGGATGCCGAGAACGAGGAGGGCGTAAAAGCAGACAGACACTTTAAACTTCTTTCCAGCAGTTGAATCGTTATACTGAGTTTCAGTTAGTCCTGTTTTGAGTATTTGACTTCCTCGCCATCGCAAACGCCACAAGGCGGTGGTTGCTGAAAGCAGTTTCAACTTTGCTTTCACGTTTGGAATCTCCATGAACTGAAATTTCCATGGCTACTGTTTTTAGTGGGGTGATGCGCGCGCCTTGCAGTCGTGAGGGGATCTTGCTATCCAGCTAGGGTTGTGGACCCCGCTTTGTTGATCGGTCACGGATGCCTTGAAGACGTTTCCCTCATCTTAAGAGGCGATACTTTTCTTCCGCCGACCGACTCGGACTGTCCGAGGGAGGGGAGGAGGCCGTACACTTCTATCTAGTAAATAGAGGGGTCCACAACCGTGTGTCAGTAATTGTCTTGCGCCTCGCTAACTGTCTTTAAGAACAGTTTGCGAGCTTTGGCCGCGGCTCACATTGTGGAGGAGTTCGGCTGAGAGGCGCGGCAGTGACATACTTGGGATCGTCACAATAGCGATCTTTTCTCGAACCGGAGAGGAATCATGGCCCGACTTTTTGGAACCGACGGCGTGCGGGGGCTCGCCAACCGCCAGGTTACGGCACAACTGGCACTCGAATTGGGCGACGCCGCCGCCCGGGCTCTTGCACAGGGCGGAGAAGGGCGCCCCCGAGCGGTCGTCGCCCGCGACACGCGCTTGTCCGGGGCCATGCTCGCGCAGGCCGTCGCGGCAGGCCTGGCAGGCGCCGGCGTCGACGTCGAACACGTCGACGTGCTGCCCACCCCGGGGCTGGCCTACCTCACAGCCTCTCAAAACATCGACCTCGGCGTGATGATCTCCGCCTCTCACAACCCCATGCCCGACAACGGCATCAAGTTCTTCGCGCGCGGCGGGTTCAAGCTCGAAGACTCCATCGAGGACGAGGTCGAATCCCTCCTCGGCGTCGAATGGGACAGGCCCGTCGGCGAAGGCGTGGGCAGGATCGAATCCGCCGTCGAAATGGCGGACTCGGCTTACATCGAGCACCTCGTCGGATCGATCGACGTCGAATTGGCCGGCCTGAGAATCGTCGTCGACTGCGCCAACGGGGCCACCAGCGCCGTCGCCCCCGAGGCCCTGCGCAGAGCGGGCGCCGACGTCGTGGTCATCAACGCCTCGCCCGACGGGCACAACATCAACGACAAATGCGGGTCCACCCACCCGGAGCAGCTCCAGTCCGCCGTCGTCGCGTCTAAGGCGGATTTCGGTTTCGCCTTCGACGGCGACGCCGACCGCTGCCTCGCCGTGGACGCCTCGGGCGCGATGGTCGACGGCGATCAGATCATGGGCCTGCTTGCCATCGCGATGAGGAACCGCGGCGAGCTGGCGGGGGAGACGCTCGTTGTGACGGTGATGTCCAACCTCGGGCTCATCCTCGCCATGCGCAAGGAGGGGATCGCAACGGTTCAAACCGCCGTCGGCGACCGCTACGTCCTCGAGGCCATGCGCGCGGGCGGGTACGTGCTGGGCGGCGAGCAGTCCGGCCATGTCATCAACCTCAACCACGCCACCACCGGAGACGGCACGCTCACCGCGCTGCTCGTGGCCGCCGAGGTCGCGAGAACCGGGCGGCCGCTCGCCGACCTCGCGGGAGTGGTTCAGCGCCTCCCGCAGACGCTCGTCAACGTGTCCGACGTCGACAAGGGCCGCACCGAAACGGACGAGGAGGTCGCGGCCGCCGTGAGTTCCGCCGAACGCGCGCTGGGGGAGACGGGGCGCGTGCTGCTCCGGCCCTCCGGCACCGAACCGCTCGTGAGAGTCATGGTTGAAGCGGCAACGCAGGAGGAGGCCGACGCCGTCGCGGCTAACCTCGCGGACGTCGTGAAGTCGAGGCTCAGCCTCTAAGGGGGCTTGCGACCGCCTATTTACGCCGGTCCGCGCCTGTTGACGCCTGTTCGGAGGGTGCCAAGCCAAGCGCGCGGTCCCTCCGGCGAGGCCGGGCTAAGCGCGGCTTCTTCGGCGACTTGCGCTTTTCCGTTCTCGGGCGTCACCGTCGGTCTCCTGCCGTCGATTTCTGCCGGTCTCGGGCGGCCGGGTCGGCGCATCCGCTGCTTCATCTCCACATGGATTTCGAACGTCAGATCCGTGCCGCCAGCGGTCAATGCCGCACCGACTTCGGACGTTCGGTCCGTTCCCACGATGCCCTCTGTTGCCCATGACGTAAACTTATTCTCTTTGATGCAGATTTATCGTGTATGGTGATTTCTACGTCCTGCCATTTATGGCGAGTGAGCTTGCATTCGGCCAACACGTGGCGTGCGTAAATTGATATGTTTAGGAAGTCCGCCTTGTTGCGGGGAAAACATGTAGCCTGTCCGGGGTGACTGAGGATAGTGTCGAGTGGGAGATCTTGAGAGAAATTTTCGAGACAACTACTTACTTTTTCGTCATTATAACATAAAATGCCGTGTGTGCACGGTGCGAAATGGCCTCTTATGGGGTAGTCTATGAGTGTGGCGGAACGGGATGTCTCGTTGTTGCTACTGTATACGCGCCAAACGCAATTCGTACGTATCTAATGCCAAGGAGGATGATCGCATGGCCATATTTAGAATGGACAAGGATCAGTTCAGACGTCAAATAGCTGAACTGGAACAAGCCGGCGTCGAGTACGAAGGGGCGAAGGCCTCTTTGAGCTCGGCCGTCGGCAATAGCTGTCAAGATCTGCAGAACACCGGAGTGTGCACTCCCTCCGACGATGACCGCTGGTCGGGGCTTAACGAGCTCCAGCAGTTCAGAGCGCCGGTGCACACCTCGTTGTTCGCGGTGGACAAGGAAATGAAGGAGCTCTCGAAGCTGCAGAAGGCGACGATCGAGGACTTGCGGTCCTCCTTGGACAGCTTCACCTACCGGGACGACGCCGAGCGTGCGGAGTTCGCGGCTGCGCTCGACAAGGTCGATCGCCAGTTCACGTATACCCCGCCGCAAGGCATGGGGGCGATCGCGCAGGCTTTGTGGCGGGGGCTTCGCTCGTTTCCCCAGTCTGCGGGAGGTCAATCGACTCCCCAGTCTGCGGGAGGGCAGTCGACGATCTCTCAAACGCTTGAGACCGGATTGTCCGGCACCGGCTTGGGGCCGTCTCAATCGGGGGCAGGGAACTCTGGACCCACTCAGGGCACGACTGGCTCGGGAGGCGGTAAGTGATGGCTACTCCTAATGCTGATCGGCTGAAGATCATCGAAGTCTGGAAAACCGACCCCATCGAGCAGGCCAACGACGACCTCAGGGACGTTTCCGCCCGGATGCGCCAGATCGCCCAGATCAACCGGCGCGTGGCGGCCGACCTGGGTCTGGAAGGCAAAACGGCGCAGGCGGCTTCTGCCCGCCTGGACGGCCTTGCGACCTCCCTCGAAAGCCGCGCCCAGAAGGTCGATAAACTCGCGGAGATCCAAGGCAAAGCCGTCGAGAGCGGAAGAAAGGCTCAGACCGGCAGCCTGGAGATTCAAAAGACTCTTCAAAGCGTTAACGAGATTACCGGCAGGGCTAAAAGCATGGGAGCGGCGAATGCCAATACTCCGATTGCCCCGAACGCTCAAGCGGAGCGTGATGCTGTGCATGCGGCGGCTGATCGGCGTGCAAAGAAAGTTTTGCACGTTCTCGGTTCCGAGATGCACGAGTTGATCGGTTCCCTTCCCGACCAGCCGGAACACGCGCCCTCGTCGGGGCAACATGGCGTGCCCCCTGATTCTCCTAAAGCCGAGCGCGGGATTGGGAAAGGCAGCGGGCAAGCGGGTTCTCCCGGTGGTGGCTCCCCTGGTTATCAGGGTCCGACGCGGTCTGCCACTGAATGGTACACTCCGAAAAATATCGGCGCTGGCGGCTCTGGGAGTTCCGTCGGCGGCGGTTATGGTCCCGGAGACGGGGACTCGGGCGGAATGACCATGCAGGGGTCGCATTATGCGCCTGGGCAGGCCGGTGTGTTTGCGCCGGGAGGTTCGCGTACCTTGAATCCAACGACGGCTCCGCCAGCGGTGTTCAATCCTTTGGCCACAGCCGCCGCCATCGGCGGAGGAACGGCTGTGGCTGGGTATAAGGCCTATCAGGCTGTGCGCGCCGCGCGTGCGGCGGCGACGCCCTCCTCGGCCGCCTTGCCCGCAAGGTCGGGCGCCGCGGTGCGGGCGACCGCGTCGAGTTCGTCGGGTATCCTACGTGGGGCGACAACCGCGGTTCGAGGGACGTCTTCTGAAGCCGGCGCCCGCACTATGCCGGCTCGCGGCGGGGCAACCGGTATAGCAAGACCCGTCTCGGCTTCTTCGGCCCGTTCTACCGGCATTGTGCGTGGGGCGACGACGGCGGTTCGGGCGACGAGCCCAGCCCCTTCTTCTCGAGGATCGGGCATCCTCCGGGGCGCGACAACTGCGGCTCGAACCCCGACTTCGTCACCGGACTCGGCTGGGAAAGCCGGATCCTACGGCGCTCGCAGCGCGACCGGCAGTGCCTCGAATCGAGCCGCGCAGTCCTCGACTCGGGGAATGGGGGCAAGCGCTTCTCGCGGGGCCGGAGCGACCAGTCGAACGGCGACGGCAAGCCGCGGGGCAGGCTCTTCTGCAACGCGCAGCGGGGCCTCCCGTCTTGCTGCGGGGCGGTCCGTTGAGCGATCGTCCGCCGAGGGTCGCTCGTCTTCTTCTTCGCGTGCTCTGTCTGGCTTGACTGGGCGCGGGGAGGCAAACCGCGAGAAAGACAAGCAGAGGAAACAGAGACGGGAAAAGCCGGTCAAACCTAAGTCGGTTTCTGCCTACGAAACCGACAAGAGGATTACCTTCCTCGAGGCGGGGTGCCGTAAAGAAAGCGACTAGAACCCGGTTCGGAAAGGAATGGCAACGCGGGCGGGGACTGACGAGGAAACAAACGTCCTCATCAATCCCCGCCCACGAAACGTAGAGGTTGCATCCTTGGTCGAGATTTCGGAGCGAGGCGGGATCAAGTCGCCAGTAGACGGACCGATTACATGTTTCTTTTCGGGAATCGGTGTCGTTTCCTGCGCTTTGTCGTAGCGGCGATTACAGCGCTCGCTGCAACGACGGCTGCTCCAATGGCGCCCCATCCCCACATAGGGAATCCGTCATTGTCGTTTTTCGAAGTCGCAGTACCCGATTTTTTGCCAGAGGCGGCAGTAGACGCAGGAAAGGGCGAAGTGCTTCCCTCCTTCTCAGAAGTGATAGAAATGCCTGTAGAGAGATAATCAAAATTATTGATAATCACTTTATTGCCCTCAATTTTCCCTATGTTTGTTTTAGTTACTTTAGAGGGCATTTGAATCGTTAACTTTATCCTTATTCCTTCGTATGTTTCTGTAGCTTCCATTGGCGATTTAGGTATCGTAAATCCATAAGAATCTCCGTTGTCAACTAGTCCATCTCCCTTGTTCAAGGGTTTGTCTGATGTGAACTTACATGTAAGAGGGCCTCCGGGAGAGGTTATGTCCTCCATTTTAGTGCCCTCCCCGTGCGCAAAACTGCCGATTTCAGAAAGGTAATTTTTTAGATTCTCGCATGTTCTGCCAACTGAGGCCATTTGTCCGTTGTCGTCTTCGAAAATAAGGACTTCCTTGGTCTTGCCGTCAGCATGCACCTCTATGGTTGCGTCCATGCGGCATCCTGCGAGTATGAAAGCTGTTAGAGCCAAGAAAGTGTACAGAATATTTGGTTTTTTCCTTGAGTGGGTGGTCATGTTGAGTCTCCCTGCGCTCTCTCGAGAAACGGCAATGTCTCGAGAAACGGTAATCGCCTGAAACGGCCGAACGAGATCAGGATAGCCTCTCAGGCCCCCAACCTGCTCGATCCGACCGCCAAGTGGAATCCACTTAGACGCCTTGTTTTCGATCACTATGGGCGGGCGCTTCTTGCTGTTTCCCAAGTGCGCCAGCTGCATTGGTGCTGCCTGCTTTGTTCCGTCTTGCTTGTCGTGACCGCGAGGCAAGAGGTAAGCGGGAGCGGAACAATTCGGAGCGCCGCGGCAATATTGGTCCGGAATGTGCGAATTTTCCTCCGTCGCGGCTTCTGTCGAAGTGCCGGGGCCGCTGAGTTCAATGCAAGACAAAGAGGCTCTGGGTCCGGGAGTTGCTAGAAGCTTCGAGGGCCCCGTTTCTTGCGCCTCGCCAGTAAAGCGATTACAGCGCTCCCTGCAACGGCGGCTGCTCCAATGGCACCCCATCCCCACATAGGGAATCCGTCATTATCGTTTTTCGAAGTCGCAGTATCCGATTTTTTGCCAGAGGCGGCAGTAGGTGCAGGAGAGGGCGAAGTGCTTCCCTCCTTCTCAGAAGTGATAGAAATGCCTGTAGAGAGATAATCAAAATTATTGATAATCACTTTATTGCCCTCAATTTTCCCTATGTTTGTTTTAATTACCTTAGAAGGCATTTGAATAGTTAACTTTATGTTTAATCCTTCATATGTTTCTGTAGCTTCCATTGGCGATTTAGGTATGGTAAATCCATAAGAATCTCCGTTGTCAACTAGTCCATCTCCCTTGTTTAAAGGCTTGTCTGAGGTGAGCTTACATGTGAGGGGGCCTCCGGGAGAGGATATGTCCTCCATTCTAGTGCCCTCACCGTGCGCAAAACTGCCGATTCTAGGGAGATAGTTTTTAAGATTCTCGCATGTCCTGCCAATTGAGGCCATTTGTCCGTTGTCGTCTTCGAAAATAAGGACTTCCTTGGTCTTGCCATCAGCATGTATCTCGATGGTCGCCTCCGTGCGGCATCCCGTGAGAATGAAAGCTGTTAGAGCCAAGAAAGCATAGAGAATGTTTGACTTTTTCTTTGAACGGGTGGTCATGTTGAGTCTCTCTGTGTCCTCGAGAAACGGCAATCGCCTAGAACGGCCGGACAAGATCAGGATAGCCTCTCAGGCCCCCACCCTGCTCGATCCGACCGCCAAGAGGTATCCACTTAACGGCTGCGGTTTCGAGCACGAAGAGCGGGCGCTTCTCGCTGTTTCCCAAGTGCGCCAAATGCATTGGTGCTGCCTGCTTTGTTCCGTCTTGCTTGTCGTGACCGCGAGGCAAGAGGTAAGCGGGAGCGGAACAATTCGGAGCGCCGCGGCAATATTGGTCGGAATGCGCGAATTTTCCTCCGTCGCGGCTTCTGTCGAAGCGCCTAGACCGCTTGATTTGGATGAGTCAACGAGACTCCGGTCCGCGCGTCAGTTAGGAAGCTGTTAGTGGCTCTAAAAGTGGCGTTTCTTCCGCCGTACCAGTAAAACGACAGCAACACCCATGGCAGCGCTGGCTGCGCCAATGACACCCTATCCCCACCTCCGGTATCCATCAATGTCGTTCTTGGAAGTTTCGGCCCTTGTTTTTCTTCCTGAAACACTGAAAGATGAAGAGCTTTGGAGTGGTTTTTCATCGATACGACGGAAACGCCGTCTCTCCAGTATTCAAAACCATTTTATTACCATCGATTTCCCTATTCGTCGTCTTCAAAGACGAATACTATTTTGACGCTGCCATCCGCGCGCAGATCGATGGTCCCGGCGATGCGGCATGCAGTAAGAATCATCGTAGCGCTGCAACGGTTCAAGGTGCGGAGGGCGATTGGCGCCTCCGTCTGACTGCTGCAGCAGTGACGCCAGCTATCGCGGCTAGTGAGCCAACTCCAATAAGCGCCCAAGCCCAAGGGGGAACTCCGCCGCTTTCCGCAGCTGACGCAGAGCTCGTTTCCTTTTCTGAAGAGGCAGCCTTTGCAGTGGGCGATAAGGTGCTGCCCGTAACGCCGCTCTTCTTTTCTGACGTAACGGAAAGACCTGTGCCAAGAAAGTCGAGCCCTTCAAGTACAACTTTATTGCCTTCTACCCTTCCCGCACTCGACTTTAAAATCTTTCCTGGCATTGAAATCACTGTTGTGGTTTCAAGTAGATCCGTCGGTTGTTTTCCAGCTTTCGAAGGCGACAGATTGAATATATAAACATCTTTCTTTTCTATAAATTCACTCTCTTTGTCCAAGCGAGCATACGAGGTTGATCGACATTTTAGATGACCTCCTGGTTGCGTAATGTCTTCTATCTTCGCATCCTTCACAAACTTTCCGCCCTTTGGGAGATAGTTCACAAGATTAGTGCAATCTCTATGAATTCGTCTCATCATGTCGTCATTGTCTTCGAAGACGATGACTACCTTCGTTTCACCTGTAGATCGTATTTCCGCAGTCGCTTCGATGTGACATGCAGCGAGGGCAAGCACGATTGTAGTTCTCACCAACGCAAGAATATGGGACTTCTTCCTTGGGGTGCTGGTCATGTTGAGTCTCCCTGTGTCCTTGAGAAACGGCAATCGCCTAGAACGGTCGGACAGGATGAGGATAGCCTCTCAGGCCCCCGACCTGCTCGATTCGACCGCCAACCGGAATTCATTTAGACAACTGCAGTTTTTCAGCAGGGTGCGTACAGTTTTCCAGCAAGGTGTGCGGGCGCGGCTGCGCGTCGACCGTGTTCACGCCGAGTCGCCTACGGGGTGTGAAACCCGTGACGTTCGGAATGGTTTACCGGCGGTCAGCCGCGGCTCGGGCGCTTAGCTGGGGAGAATTGCTCTCTTGTCCCTCCATTGCCGGGTGTTAAGGTTGTCCAACGTATTGCGGCGATTTCACCGGCGGAAAGGACAACGTGGATCTGTTTCACTCCATCGAGAGCTGGGTCTTGGATTTTGGGCCCTCGCTGTGGACCCTGTTCTTTCTGTTCGTCTTCTGCGTGATCGACGGCTTCCTCCCAATTCTCCCGTCGGAGACCCTGATCATCGCGCTGGGCGCCCTCATCGTTCAGGGGAACGGCCCCAACGTTTACCTGCTCATCCTCACCGGAGCGTTGGGAGCGATCCTCGGCGATCAACTCGCGTTCGGCATCGGGCACAGATACAACGTCGAGCGCATTCGCTTTCTGCGCGAAGGGAAGGGGCAGGTTGCCGTCCGCTTCGCCCGGAAGGGCCTTGCGAGGCGAGGCCCCCTCTACATCATCGCTGCCCGCTTCATCCCGATCGGCAGGGTCGCCGTCAATCTTATCGCCGGAGCGACTGGATATCCGCGCCATAAGTTCATCCCCTTGACGCTCATCTCCGGGCCGATCTGGTCAACATACTCTGCGCTCATCGGCATCGTCTCTGGGCACGTCTTCAACGGACACCCCATTCTGTCCATGCTCGTGGGCGTGAGCGGCGGAATCGCCTTGGGCGCCGTCATCAACATCATCATCGAGAGGACGACGTCGGGGCCTTCGACCCCCGAAGAGGTCTTCGGAGATGCGGCCCCGGTGCCGGGCGGCACACAAGACGGTGCCCAGGATGACGAGTCGAAAAGCGGCGATGCGAAAGCCCGCGACGGCCAAGCCTCCGACGTTCGAGGTGGGGCGCGTGAGGCAAGAGAGGAAGTCCGCGACGGCCAAACTCCAGACGCCCGAGATAGAGCACGTGACGCCAGAGACGGAACCCGTGAGGTCGGAGAGGAAGTCCGCGACGGCCAAGCCGGAGCGTGCGACGCCAGAGATGAAAAAGGGTGAAGCGGAAAGCGCTGAGATGAAGTAGGTTGCGCCGGTCCGAGCTGACTGCGTCGGTTGAAGCAGGCTGATAACGGGCCTCGCAGGCTGAAACAGGCCGCGCCGGTTGAGACAGGCCGCGCCGATCACAGTTTTCTGATGACGACGTTCTCAATCACGTGGTTCGCGCCCTTGCGCAAGACGATGTGGGCCCGCGAGCGGGTCGGCGCGATGTTCTCCAGGAGGTTCGGCAGGTTGATTGTGCGCCAGATGTATTCGCCGCGTTCGCGCAGCTCTTCCTCGCTCATCGTCGCGAACTGTTGAAAGTAAGACTCGGGCTGGTTGAAGGCCACCTCGCGGAGTTTGAAAAGCCTTTCGATGTACCACTGCTCGATGTGCGTGGCTTCGGCGTCGACGTAGATCGAGACGTCGAAGAAATCTGAAACGGCCTGCAGATCGCGCCCGCTTCCGTCGGTCTTGGCCGGTTGGAGCACGTTGAGGCCTTCGAGAATGAGAATGTCCGGCCGGTTGACCTCGATCGAGGCGCCGGGGACGATGTCGTAGATGATGTGGTCGTACACGGGGGCGCGCACGGCGCTCCGGCCCGCCTTCACGGCTTTGAGGAAATCGATGAGGGCTTGGCGGTTGTATGATTCGGGGAATCCCTTGCGCTCCATGAGGCCGCGTTCTTCCAACACCGCGTTGGGGTAGAGAAATCCGTCGGTCGTCACCAGTTCGACGCGCGGGGTTGCCGGCCAGCGCCGCAGCAGCTCGCGCAGCAGGCGCGCAGTCGTCGACTTCCCGACCGCCACCGATCCCGCGATTCCGATGACGAAAGGCGTGCGCTCCTCGCGCAGGCCGAGGAACTGCGACGTCTTTCCGTGGAGCGCGCCGACCTCGGCCGTGTACATCTGCAGCAGCGCCGACAGCGGGCGGTAGATGGCGTCGGCCTGCTCGAGGTCGATGGGATCGCCCAGGGCGGAAAGGCGGCGGATGTCCGACTGCGTCAGCGGAAGAGGAGTCGATTGCGCTAGCCTCGCCCACTCTTCGTAGGAGAAGTCGATCACGTGGGAGGCGGGCGGTGTGGCGCTCGGCCCGATGTGCGCGGGGGCGATCATGGGCTCAATTGTAACGGCGTTCCCGCTGCCTCCGCGCACACGTCGTACATTCCGAAGCGCGAAGCGAAATATACCGAATGGGAGCCTTGCGCGAGGGTGCTTGGTTGGGCTGAGCCGGTTTGACGGGGGCGAGCATCGTCTCCTTGACGGCGGGTAACGATTCGCCTTTGGGAAAACGTAGAGCACCAGGCTTAAAACCCGGGCCCGAGTGTGGTTAGATTACTGCCATGTGCGGAATCGTTGGATACGTCGGTCATGGTCCCGCGGGCTCCCGCCCGCTGGACGTCGTTCTCGAAGGCCTCGCCCGCTTGGAGTACCGGGGGTACGACAGCGCCGGCGTCGCCGTCGCCGGGCCCGAAGGGATGAGCGCGGTCAAAAGGGCCGGTCGGCTCGACAACCTCCGGGAGGCGCTTGCTCACAGTCCGCTGCCCGCAGGCACGGCCGCCATCGGCCACACCAGGTGGGCCACCCACGGCGGCCCCACGGATGAGAATGCGCATCCCCATGTCAGCTTCGACGGCGCCGTCGCCGTCGTCCACAACGGAATCATCGAAAACTACCCCGAACTGGCGCTCGAGCTCGACCGCCAGGGAATCTTTCGCCGGTCGGAGACCGACACGGAGATAGCCGCCCACCACCTCGCCCTCGAATACGCGAAGGACGGCGACCTTCTTGCGGCAATGTGCCGCTTGGCCTCGCGTCTGCAGGGTTCCTTCACCCTCGTGGGGATGGCCGGCGACTCCGAGGTCGTCGCAGCGCGCAGGAACTCGCCGCTCGTCGTCGGCCTGGGGGAGGGCGAGAACTTCCTGGGATCGGACGTGGCGGCGTTCGTCGGCTCGACGTCGGACGCGCTCGAACTCGGCCAGGACACGGCGGTCAGCATCACCGCCGACGAGGTCACGGTGGTCGACTTCGACGGCAAGCCCGCCGAAGGCAAGCGCTTCGAGGTCAATTGGGACCTCTCCGCCGCCGTGAAGGACGGGTACGAGACGTTCATGGACAAGGAGATCCACGAGCAGCCCAAGGCCGTGGCCGAGACGCTGCGCGGGCGCACGAGCCTCGACGGGCGCCTCCACCTCGACGAGCTTCGCATCGACGAGTCGGTTCTGCGCTCGGTGGACAAGATCATCGTCGTCGCCTGCGGAACCGCCGCGTACGCGGGGCACGTCGCAAAATACGCGATCGAGCACTGGTGCCGCGTGCCGGTCGAGGTCGAGCTGGCGCACGAATTCCGCTACCGGGACCCGGTCGTCAACGAAAAGACCCTCGTTGTGGCGATCTCGCAGTCGGGCGAGACGATGGACACCCTCATGGCCATTCGCCACGCCCGCGAGCAGGGCTCGAAGGTGCTCGCCATCGTCAACACCCACGGATCGACGATCGCGCGCGAATCCGACGCGGTTCTCTACACCCACGCGGGGCCCGAGGTGGCCGTCGCCTCGACGAAGGCGTTCATCGCCCAGATCACCGCCTGCTACCTTTTAGGCCTCTACCTGTCCGAACTCCGAGGGAACAAGTACGTCGACGAAGTCGCCACCTACCTGGACGAGCTGGGCAAAATGCCCGGCCGCATCGAGGAGGTGCTGGCCGAAGAGGAGCAGGTCCGCACGCTCGCCCGTTCGATGGCCGACGTCACCTCGGTTCTCTTCCTCGGCCGCCACGTGGGCTTCCCCGTCGCCCTCGAGGGCGCGCTCAAACTGAAAGAGCTGGCCTACATCCACGCCGAGGGATTCGCGGCCGGCGAGCTCAAGCACGGCCCCATCGCCCTCATCGAAGAGGGATTGCCGGTGTTCGTCATCGTGCCGACGCCGCGGCGGCCCCTCCTTCACTCCAAGGTCATCTCCAACCTTCAGGAGGTCAAGGCCCGCGGCGCCCGCGTCATCGTCATCGCGGAGGAAGGCGACGAGGAGGCCGCGAGCTACGCGACCCGCGTCTTCTGGGTGCCGCGGTCGACCCCCACGCTCATGATGCCTCTCGTGACGGTCGTGCCGCTGCAGATTTTCGCCTGCGAGCTGGCCTCGGTCAAGGGATACGACGTCGACAAGCCGCGCAACCTGGCGAAGTCCGTGACGGTCGAATGATCCGGGCATTCGGCGCCCGGAAAGTCCGCGAGGCCGAAGCGCCCCTCTTGGCCGCGGGCGTTCCCCTCATGGAGCGGGCTTCGGGCGCCCTCGCCCTGGCGATTCTGCGGCTCCTCGGCGGATCATACGGCAGGAGGGCGCTCGCCCTCGCCGGCCCCGGGAACAACGGGGGAGACGCCCTTTTCGCCGCTGCGTCCCTCGCCCGCCGGGGCATGGGCGTTGCGGCGGTCGTCGCCGAGGGCGCGCACGAGGCCGGCCTTGCCGCCGCCCGCGCCGCAGGCTGCGCGGTGCTCGATGTCGCCGACTTCGACGCCGTCGTCCGGGAAGCCGCCCGCGCGGACGTCTGGATCGACGGAATTCTGGGAATCGGCGCCCGCGGCGGGCTGCGCGGGCCTTTCGCGTCGCTCGTCGAACGGCTCGAGGGCTGGCGCGAAGGCGCGGCCTGGCTGCCGGAGGCGGATCGGCTGGCCGGGGCTTCTTCGGCGCCGCGGACAAACCGTTTGGCAAAAGGCGGGCGCGAGGCCGGGCCCCTCGTCGTCGCCGTCGACGTGCCTTCCGGGATCGGAACGGACGACGGCGCCGCGCCCGGCCCGATCCTGCGCGCCGACCTCACCGTGACGATGGGCGCGCCCAAGCCGGGCCTCTTCCTCGACCCCGCGCGCAGGCACGCGGGGCGCGTCGAAACAGCGGACATCGGACTCGGCCTTTCAGCCGCAGCCCTCGGACTCGGCGCTTCCGGCGCTTCCGGCGCCGCAGGCTGCGCGGCGCACGACGTCGCCGGCGTCGACTGCGGCCTTCCCAGCCCCGACCTCGTCTCGATCGAGCGCGCCGACCTCCCACTCCTGTGGCCCGTTCCCGGGCCCTCCTCGCACAAGTACACGAGGGGAGTGGTCGGCGTCATAGCCGGCTCGGCGAGCTACCCGGGGGCGGGGTTCCTGTGCGTTGACGCGGCCCTGGCTGCGGGGCCCGGCATGGTCCGATACGCGGGGACGCTCGGTTCGGCTGTCATCTCCTCGTGCCCCGAAGCCGTTTTGGGGGAGGGGCGCGTGGATGCCTGGGTCATAGGGCCCGGGCTCGACGGCGAAGCCCTCGCCCACGCTGAGCCTATCGTCGACAGGCTGCGAAGCGAGGGGTGGACGGCGCCCGTCGTGCTCGACGCGGGCGCCCTCGCCTGGGCCGAGCGGGGCATGACGCCCGCGTCGGTCCTCACCCCGCACGCCGGAGAGCTGGCGGCGCTTTTCTCCCGCCTGGGAATCGAGGGCTCTCGCGAGGGAATCGCCGCATGCCCGGCCGCGGCGGCCAAGCTGGCGAGCGAGGCCACGGGCGCCACCGTCGCGCTCAAGGGCCCCGTCGACGTCGTCGCGTCCCCGGGAAGCCCCGTGTACGCGCAGTCAGGCCCTGCCTGGCGGGCCGTCGCAGGTGCAGGCGACGTTTACGCGGGCCTGCTCGGCGCCCTCTTGGCCGCCGGCCTCGAGCCCGCGCAAGCAGCCGCCGCAGCCGCCTGCGTCCATGGGCTCGCCAGCGAAAACGGACCGATGCGGGCGAGCGACATCGTTCGAAACGTCCCGGCGGCCGTTCGGGCCGCCCTGGCCGGCGGCTCAGAAGAAGAATCCGGCTTCCGCACGCCGGGCGGCTCCGTCAGGGCTTTTGGCGCGTCGGACGCCTCCGCTTCGGCCTTCCGCGCGCGGAAGGCCCGCACGAGGGGGCGCAGGCGCCCCGTGCAGACAACCGAGGAATGCGCACACGCAGCGCGGGAGGAACTGTGATCTCTTATTATCCCGCCGAGGCCCGAATCGACCTTTCGGCCATCCGGTCAAATCTCTCTTCCGTCCGCGAGGCGGCGGGGGAGGCGGCCGTTCTCGCCGTCGTCAAGGCGGACGCCTACGGGCACGGGCGCGCCGAGGTCGCCCGCGCCCTCGCGCCCGGGGCGGACTATCTCGGGGCGGCCCAGCTCGGCGAAGCGCTCGCGCTCAGGGGAGAGGTCGGCCCCGGACCCCGCATACTCACGTGGATCTTCGCCCCCGGGGCGCCCCTCGCCCAGGCGCTGCGGGCAGACGTTGAACTTTCCGCCGGCGCCTTCTGGGCGATCGACGAGATTGCCCAGGCCGCGAGGGAAACGGGCACGACGGCCAAGGTCCACCTCAAAGTCGACACGGGCATGGCCCGCGGCGGTTTCAACGTCGCCGACGTCGCCGAAGCCTCCCGCAGGCTCAGGGCGCTTCAGGCCGACGGGCTGGCCGCCGTCGTCGGGCTGTGGAGCCATCTCGCCCGGGCCGACGAACCCGAATCCGGGGCCACCGAGAGGCAGATCGAACGTTTCGAGCAGGCCAGGGCCGCCGCGCGCTCAGAAGGAATCGAACCGGAAATCCTGCATCTCGCCGCATCCGGCGGCGCTTTGTGGCATCCGGCTGCGAGATACGACATGGTCAGGCCGGGCATCGTCCTGTACGGGCTTTCCCCCAATCCGGAGGTGGCGACGGCGCGCGACCTCGGCCTGACGCCCGCGATGGAGCTTTCCGCGAGCCTCATCCTCGAACGCGACGTCCCCGCGCGCACGCCGATCTCGTATGGGCACACCGAGAGAACAGAGGCGCCGACGCACCTGGGCGTTGTGCCCCTGGGCTACGGCGACGGGATCCCGCGCGCCGCGTCCGGCGCCGCCCCCGTCAGCGTCGCCGGCGCCCGCACCCGGATACGCGGGCGAGTGTGCATGGACCAATTCGTCGTCGACGTTCCCGAAGCGGCCGTGGCAGGCGACACGGCTGTCCTGTTCGGGGCGGGAGACCTGCCGAGCGCGGACGAATGGGCGCAGGCCTGCGGAACGATCGGGTATGAAATTGTGACCCGCCTTGGGGCGAGGGTTCCGCGACGCTATCATGGGTGACGCTATGGAAGAACTGATTATCGACGACGCCGATGCCATGCACGCCTTCGGCGTTCGTCTCGGCTCGCTTCTGGCCGCGGGCGACCTCGTCATGCTCGACGGCCCGCTGGGCGCTGGCAAGACGACGATGACCCGGGGGATAGCCGAGGGCATGGGGGTGACAGGGCGAGTCGCGTCGCCGACCTTCGTCATCGCCAATGTCCACGGGTCGCTTGGCGACGGGCCCGACCTGGTTCACGTCGATGCGTACAGGCTCGAATCGCTCGACGAAGTCGACGCCCTCGACCTGGACGCCTCCCTCGACGCGTCCGCGACCGTCGTCGAATGGGGCGAAGGGAAAGTCGAGGCGCTCACGCCGGACCGCCTGACGATCAAGGTCGCCCGGCCGACGGGCGGCGAGGAGATCGGAGCCGACTGCCCCCGAAAGCTGACTTTCGAAGCCACGGGCGAGCGATCCCGCGAAATTCTTCGAGGGCTCGAGGCCCGTCGGTGAAAAGGACTCTACAGGCGGCGATCGCCGCCGCGGCCATCGCCACGGTCCCCGCAACGGCCTTCGGCACTCCGGCCTTCGCGACGGACTCAGATTCTTCCACCGCGATGAGCTGGTTCAGCCGCTCCGCCGAAGACGCCGCCCGAAGCAAAGCCGGCGACACGTTCGGCTCACGGTACGACGTCAAGGTCGGCGCGCCGACGCACGCTTCTGTTTTTGCGGGTGACAAAGACGATCTGCGCGTGACCGACTCCGATTATTGGGCGGCGCCCGTCAGGTCGGGAGACAAAGTGCTCGGCACAATCGCCGTCAAGGTGACCGACGGCAAGGTCGGAGCCCCGATATTCACGGCCGAAGAGACCTTCGGAAAAGAGCTCGCCAACAGGACTCCCAACACGACCGTCGTCGTCGATCCGCTCACTCAGGGCTGGTTCCTTCTGACGCAAGACAGCCATGTGCGGCCGCTCGACCCGCGCGCTCGGAAGATGGTCGCCGGCCAGCTGACGCTCAGAGAATTCGCCTCGGTGCGCGAATCTCTTCGCGACGCGGCGTCCGGGCATTCGTCCAGCGCGGCGAAGAAAGCCGCACGGCGCCAAGGGGATTCGACGGCGCTGAAGATCGTCGTCGCCGGTTTGATCTTGCTTTTCGGGGCCCTCGGGGCGGCGGTGTGGATCCGCCGCGCCGTCGTCAAGCGGCGGACGGGCGCCTCGGAGCCCGTCGGCCAAGGTCGCGGCGCCGAGGCGAGCCGAGGCGGGGGCTCCTCGCGAGAGGGCCCGCGCACCGCGACTTCCAGCCGTTCGGAGAAATCGAGCGACGGTTCGAGGACCATCCGGTTTGACACCGGCGAGATCGTGAGGGTCTATGAAATGCCGCCCAGACGGGGCGAAGGAAGGGACGGAGGAGAACGGTGAGAATACTGACCGTCGACACCTCGGGTCGGTCGATCGTCGGCGTGGTCGAGGCCGGGGCGACGCTTGCGGAGGTCGCGTGCGAGCGCTCCGCGGACGCACGCAGCCACGCGGAGAGCCTCGCCCCTATGGTCGAGAGGGCGACCGGAGGGAACCGCCCGGACATGGTCGTCGCGGGGACCGGCCCGGCCGCCTTCACCGGGCTGCGCGCCGGGCTCGTGACCGCCCGCGCCCTCGCGCGCGCCTGGGACGTCCCGCTCTACGGAGTCTCCTCTCTGGAGGCGCTGGCGCTCGGCGGCGCGATGCGGGGACTGGACGACATTCTCGCCGTCATCGACGCGAGGAGGCGCGAGTTTTTCATCCTTCGGGCCCGCAGGCTCGGCACCGACGACGTCGCCGTCGTCTCAGGCCCCGAAATCGCAGCCCGCGCGGACCTGCCCGCCCGGCCCGAGACGGCGATCGTCACGCCCGATCCGAGCCTTTGCCCCGAGCTCGACGGCGCCCTGGCCGTGGAATGCCGCCCCGAGTACCTGGCCCGGCGCGCCCTCGCGCTCCTCGCGCGCAAGGAGGCCGGCGAGGACGTCCGCCTCGACACCGAGCCGCAGTACCTGCGCCGCCCCGACGTCCACGGCGCATGAGCCTGCCTCCCGGCCTCTCCTTCGCCTCGCCCGCGCCCGGCTGGGCGCGCGCTCTGGCGGATTTCGACGCGCGGGCCTTCGGACGCGACGCATGGCCCTTCGAGCAGTGGGTTCAGGAGCTCGCAAGCCGCCGCAGCGTCTACATCGCGATCGTCCGCGAGGGCGGGATCGCGGCCGTTCCCGAGATCGTCGCGGCCGGAGGGGTCGGCCTCGGGCCCGAGGCCGAAGTGCTCACCGTCGCCGTCTCCCGGAAGGAACGCGGCCGCGGCCTCGGCGGCGCCCTCCTGGACGAGCTCCTTGCACGCGCGCGGGAAGAAGGGGCCGAGGACGTCTTCCTCGAGGTTCGCTCGCGCGACCCAATCGCCCAAAAGCTATACTCCGGCAGGGGATTCGCCGCCGTCGGCCTGCGCAAGGGGTACTACAGCGACGACGACGCCCTCGTCATGCGCCTGAGGACGGGCGAGGCAGCCTGAGAACGGGTGACGCTGCAAGGCCGGCGGGAGTCACAAGGCCCGTGGGCGCCGCAAGGCCCGTGGGCGCCGCAAGGGCGGCGGACCGCCTGAGGATGATCGAGACGCCTGCCTCGAATCCTGGGACGTAAGGCGCATATGCTTCGCGGCCTCGCCGAAAAGTCGCCGATTAATTACACAACAATGTGTTCCTTTATTTATTCCGACGTCGGGATTCTCGACCTGACTGGGTAAAGTCGAAGTGTGGATAACTCACTGAAACAGAAGCGCGGCATGATGACGTCCGTGGGGCTCAAGGTCGTCATGGCGTTCACCGGGCTGATTTTCGTCATCTTCGTCTTGTTCCACATGTATGGAAACCTCAAGATGTTCTTCGGGCCCGAGGCATACAACCACTACGCCGAGTGGCTCAAGCACGACATGCTCTACCCGATCCTCCCGCACGGCTGGTTCATCTGGATCTTCCGCATCTGCCTCATCCTCGTTCTGCTCGGCCACGTGGGCGCCGCCGCCCACCTCGTCGTTCGCAACTACAGAGCGCGCGGAACCCGGTACAAGGTGAAGTCGGGGAAGAAGAAAAAGGAATCGTGGCCGTCGAAGACGATGAAGGTCGGCGGAGTGACGATCCTTCTGTTCATCGTCTTCCACATCCTCCATTTCACGGCGCTCAAGATCCAGATCGGGGGAGACTACCATCAGCTCACGCCGTATGAGCGCATGGTCGCCTCCTTCAACTTGGACAGCTGGGCCTCCGTGTGCGCGCTCGCCGTCTACACAGTCGCGGTGACTTTTGTCAGCTTCCACGTGTGGCACGGCCTCTACTCGGCGCTGACCACCCTCGGCGCTGGGCGGCGCGGGGCCGAGGCGTTCCTCAAGGGGCTTTCCGCCCTGTGCGGCCTGGCTTTGTTCATCGGCTTCCTGGCCCCGCCGTACGCCATAGCCTTCGGATTCGTCGAGTGAGAGGCGAACATGGCTGAGACTCTTCACACGCAAGACCCGACGGGCGCCGACCTGCGCCACCGTGCTCGCACTCATCCAGCAGGGACAGACATGACTCAGATTCTTTACACCGAAGGGTCGGCGATCGCCGACACCAAGGCGCCCGCCGGCCCGCTCGAGGGCAAGTGGGAGAAGCGCAAGTTCGACGCCAAGCTCGTCAACCCGGCCAACCGCCGCAAGCTTTCGATCATCGTGGTCGGAACCGGGCTCGCCGGAGGCGCCGCTGCGGCGTCGCTCGGAGAAATGGGCTATAACGTCAAGGCCTTCTTCTACCAGGATTCGGCTCGCCGAGCGCACTCGATCGCGGCTCAGGGCGGAATCAACGCGGCGAAGAACTACAAGAACGACAACGACTCGGTCTACCGCCTCTTCTACGACACGATCAAGGGCGGAGACTTCCGGGCGCGCGAGGCGAACGTCTACCGCCTGGCGGAGGTCGCCAACAACATCATCGACCAGTGCGTGGCCCAGGGCGTCCCCTTTGCCCGCGAATACGGCGGATACCTCGACAACCGCTCCTTCGGCGGCGTCCAGGTCTCGCGAACCTTCTACGCCCGAGGCCAGACGGGCCAGCAGCTCCTCATCGGCGCCTATCAGGCCCTCCAACGGCAGGTGGCCGCGGGAACGGTCGAGAGCTTCTCCCGCCACGAAATGATGGAGCTCATCGTCAAGGACGGGCGCGCGCGGGGCATCGTCGCCCGCGACATGGTCACCGGCGAGGTTGAGACGCACGTCGCCGACGCCGTCGTCCTCGCCACCGGCGGATACGGAAACGTCTTCTTCCTCTCCACGAACGCGATGGGGTGCAACGGGTCGGCGATCTGGCGCGCCTACCGCAAGGGCGCCTACTTCGCCAACCCGTGCTACACGCAGATCCATCCGACCTGCATTCCGCAGCACGGGGACTACCAGTCCAAGCTCACGCTCATGTCGGAGTCCCTGCGAAACGACGGGCGCATCTGGGTGCCCAAGCGGGCCGAGGACTGCGAAAAGGACCCTCGGCAGATCCCCGAAGAAGACCGAGACTACTACCTCGAACGCATTTACCCCGCCTTCGGCAACCTCGTTCCCCGCGACATCGCCTCCCGGCAGGCGAAGAACATGTGCGACGAGGGCCGCGGGGTGGGCCCGAAGATCGACGGCGTCGCCAGAGGCGTGTACCTCGACTTCTCCGACGCGATCAACCGCATGGGAAAGGCCGCGGTCTCCGCCAAGTACGGCAACCTTTTCGACATGTACAAGCAGATCACCGACGACGACCCGTACGAGGTGCCCATGCGCATCTACCCGGCCGTCCACTACACGATGGGCGGGCTGTGGGTCGACTACGATCTGGAGTCTTCGGTGCGCGGCCTGTACGTGGCCGGCGAAGCCAACTTCTCCGACCACGGCGCCAACCGCCTCGGCGCCTCGGCGCTCATGCAGGGATTGGCCGACGGCTACTTCGTTCTTCCCGACACGATGAACGACTACCTTGCCTCCGGCCCCTTTGAGCCGCTCGCTCCCGACGATCCCGCCGTGGTCGAGGCGCGCGAATCGGTCAGGCTCCGCATCGCCGCATTCATGGGGCTCAACGGCAAGCATTCGGTCGATTACTACCACAAGAAGCTAGGATCGATCATGTGGGAGAGGTGCGGAATGGCTCGCGAAGCCGACGGACTGCGCCAGGCCATTCGCGAGATTCGCGACCTGCGCGAAGACTTCTGGAAGAACGTCAAGGTTCCCGGCAAGCCCGAGGAACTGAACGTCTCTCTCGAGAAGGCGGGACGAGTCGCCGATTTCCTCGAGCTCGGCGAGCTCATGTGCATCGACGCTCTCCACCGCGAGGAATCCTGCGGAGGCCACTTCCGGGTCGAATCGCAGACCCCGGAAGGGGAGGCCCTTCGCCACGACGACAAGTACGCCTACGTGGCGGCTTGGGAGTTCACCGGCGACGGCAACCCGCCGATCCTCCACAAGGAAGACCTCAACTACGAATTCGTCCACATGAAGCAGCGGAGTTACAAGTGAGAATCAACCTGGAGTACTGGCGTCAGAACAGCCCGACCGATTCGGGCCACTTCGAGACGCACACGCTTGACAACGTGGACGAGCACGCCTCGTTCCTCGAGATGCTCGACGTCCTCAACGAAGAGCTTTTCGACGAGGGCAAGGAGCCTCTCGCCTTCGATTCGGACTGCCGCGAGGGAATCTGCGGCCAGTGCGGCATCGTCATCAACGGCGACCCGCACGGGCCCAAGCGGACCACTACGTGCCAGCTGCACATGCGCACGTTTGAGGACGGCGACACGATCACCCTCGAGCCCTGGCGTTCGAAGGGCTTCCCGGTCATCAAGGACCTCGTCGTGGACCGCTCGGCCTTCGACCGCATCGTCCAGGCCGGAGGCTACATCTCGGTCAACACCGGGGCCGCCCCCGAGGCGCATTCGCAGCTCGTCCCGAAGGGCAACGCCGACCGCTCCTTCGAGGCCGCCGCCTGCATCGGCTGCGGCGCCTGCGTGGCGGCCTGCCCCAACGGCTCGGCCATGCTCTTCACCTCGGCTAAGGTCGTTCACTTGGGCCTCCTCCCGCAGGGGCAGCCCGAGCGCCGCGACAGGGTGGTCAACATGCTGGCCCAGCAGGACGACGAGGGATTCGGCGGCTGCACGAACGTCGGCGCATGCGCCAGCGTGTGCCCCAAGGAGATCCCCCTCGAGCTCATCTCCTTGCTCAACCGCGACCTCATCAAGTCCTACGGGCACAAGGCCCGCCAGAGGTAGAGAAGACGCACGCGGCCGGATCCCGGCCCACGTCCGGATCCCTTTCGGCGCGCAGCCGGATCCTTCCAGACGCAGTGAAAGGGCGGGGCCCTGAAAAAGCCCCGCCCTTTCGCTCTGCGGTCTTCACTCCGCGGCTTGCGCTGCGCCACCGCTGCGCGCTCTCGCCGCCGGCCTTCGCCCCTTTCGAGCAGAATGGCGTCCAAGCCCCCTGCTGTCCTCAGTCGGTCAGCGGCAGAAGCCCCCGTTCCGAAAAGACGCGTTTGGCCGTGAGCATCGCGTTCAGGGATCGGGGAAATCCGCAATAGACGGCTGCGTGGAGGATGGCTTCGACGATTTCCTTCGGCGAAAGGCCCACGTTGAGCGCGGCGCCGACGTGCACTTCAAGCTGCGGCTCGCAGCCCCCGAGGGCCGTGAGCATGCCGAGTGTGACGAGCTGCCGATCCCTCGGGCGAAGCTCCTCGCGCGAGTAGACGTCGCCGAATCCCCAGGCGACGATGTGGTATCCGAGTTCGGGGCAGACGTCGCGCAGTGAGTCGAGCACACGGGCGCCGGCCTCGCCGTCGACCCGGTTGAGCATTCTCATGCCTGCGGCGAAGCGCTCATCGCTTGCGGCCAGGCTCTTGTCAGTCTTCTTGTCCATCGTTTTCCTTTCCGTGGATGTGCGGGATGTGCGTCTGCCCGGAGCCTTCGGCGTCGTCGATCCATTGTCGATAAAGCGCAATCTTGGCGTCCAGGGCGTCCGCGTGCGTGGAAAGCTCGGCTATGCGGGAACGGACGTCGGCTTCGTAATCGCAAAGGAGCTTCAGACGTTCGCGGAGCGTCGAGGGCCCCGCTTTGCGCAGCTTCGCATACCGGCGCATGAGCTCTATCGGCATGTTCGCGGCGCGCAGACGCCGGAGGAACCGTATCCAAGAGACGTCCTGGGCGTCGTAAAGCCGCCTTCCGGCCCCGTCCCGCGCAACCGCGACGAGGCCCTCGCGTTCGTAGTACCTGAGGGTCGACGCCGAAAGGCCCGTTTCTCGAGCGACTTGGCCTATGCGCATCCTTTCCATGGAAGGGAGCTTACGAGTTGAAGCGCGCTTGAAGTCAAGAAGCGCCCGGTCAGCCCTCGCAGCACTGGTGCGAATCCGTGTCTGAGACGAGCTCGCGGTAGGCGGTTTCGACGCTCATGATGGACGGGGCGAATCCAATGCCCTTCTCGCCCTTGATGAGGTGAAGCCGGTTCGATCTGCGGCGCCCGCTCGGGGAGATGACGAATGCGTCTTCGTAAGGGTTGATGTTCCAGTCGTCCACTGTGCCCACCCACGCGTCCGGGTTTTCGCGCAGCTTCCAGCTCGCGAAGGCTTCGAAGACTTCCGCCTCGGAGGGGGCGGGGTCTCCCGCAGGGGACGAGACGCGGACTTCCGGTTTGGAGACGCGGTCTTCCGTTTTGGGGACGCAGTCTCGGGGGCTTGGGACGCGGTCTCCGGCCTTCGAAGCGCCGCGGTTATCCCTGTTTGAAGGGAAGCGAGGCTGCATGGAGGAGGTCGTCTGCCCTCTTCTGCGGCGTCGGGCTGGCGAGTTGTCATCGCTGGTCATGATGGGTTCCTTTCAGTGGTGCGAATTGTGGGGATGCGTAAACGTGATCGCGGCGGGGCGCCGGGGCCGCGTCGGCCTCGCGGGGCGACCGGGGGCGGGATCGCGTCGGCCTGACCTCAGCTCGGTCAGCGGATGCGATCCTTGGGAGTCGCGCAGGATGAAGATGTGAAGGAAAGGCACGTTCACAGTCGTTTCCTTTGTCGCCGGTTCTTCGTTTCAATTTGCTGTGACGCCGATGCGATGCGGGACGCGTGGAGGGATGGTGACCCGGGTTTCATAAACGGCGTGGGTTCGTCGGTAGGAACTTGTTTACACAGTACCCAATCTGACGGGCAAATGAGAGCCAAAATCCGGGGGAGGGGACTCCAGCGTAGCCATTTTTCCGAGATAAGCCCGTCATTCCGCGGAAAAATACTGCTGGGCCGATGTCTCCGATTTGCCCGCCAAGACGGCGTCGGGAGGGGCTGAACGTTCAAGCGGGAGGAGTTGCGCACTCCGGCGGGAGGGATTGAACGTTCAAGCGGGAGGGGCTGAATGCTCCGGCGGGCGTTGAGGAAGGGGTTGAGGTCGCCGGGGCTGTCTGACGTTCGACGTCGTCGCGACGGGCGGAGCAGAAGGCGGAGCCCAAAGACGCGGCGGCGCACACGGGCTCGTCAAGCCGGAACGGGGCCTCGGGGTCCGCGGGCGCAGCCGCGGGGAGGACCGCCGGGCTTTCAGGCACTAGGATGCTGTATGAGGGCGTTGCTTCCCGCTTCGCTTCAAGCCTTGGACGATTCGCTCGCCCGGCCGCATGCGATTGACGGTGCGGAAACGGCGCTGCGGCGGCGTCCCCTTCACGTGAGCGGCCGTCGGCCGCGCTTTCCGTCAGAAAGGAATGTGTTATGGAACTTCCCGAGTTTTCCAGCGGCTTAGAAGGCATTCAAGCTCGGTTGGACGAGCAGCTCGCCGAGGCGCAGAGAAGCATGCGGCGAGCGGAGGCGTTCGCGGCGCAGGCGCAGGATTTGAAGGCTTTTGCGCGCAGCGAGGGCGGCGAAGTGAGCGTCGAAGTCGACGGGGGAGGCGTGCCGCTCGCCGTGAACGTGACGGCGAAAGCCTTCTCCCTGACGCCGGAGGCGCTTTCGCAGCTCATCCTCGACGTCGTTCGCCAGGCGCATCGCGAAGCCGTCCAAAAGTACGAAGACCTGGCGCGTTCGATCTTCGGAGACTCGGCGACGGCGGAGCAGCTCGTCGACCAGGCCCGTCAGCGTCTCAAGGTCAACGGAAGCGACGCGGGGGAAAACAGATTCGGCAATCGTGAGGCCGGGCGCCCTGAAGCCTGCGGCCCTCAAGCCGGCGGCGTCGAAGCAGGGACCCGCGAAGCCGGCGCCTCGGACGGCCAGGCCGAATCTCCCACAAGCTGAACGGGGCGCACCGTGCCCTCCGCGGGGAGCTCCGTGCCGTCCGGCGCGAGCGCGAAGCCGAGAAGAATTAACCCGCGCCCGTGAGTCGGCTAGACTGGTGGGACGTGAGCATTACGGTTCTGGGCATCGAGACTTCTTGCGACGAGACGGGGGTCGCCGTCGTCCGCGACGGGGAGCTCCTCGCCGACGTCACCGCGACGTCGATGGACGAATACGCGCGTTACGGCGGCATCATTCCCGAGATCGCCTCGCGCGCGCACCTTCAGACCTTCGTCCCCACCCTGGACGAGGCGCTCGACCGCGCGGGAGTCGCGCTGGGCGACGTCGACGCGGTCGCCGTCACCGCGGGCCCGGGCCTGATCGGATCGCTGACGGTCGGAGTTTCAGCCGCCAAGGCCCTGGCGCTCGCGGCGGGCAAGCCCCTCTACGGCGTCAACCACATCATCGGCCATCTGTGCGTCGACGAGCTCGTCGACGGCCCGTTCCCCGAGCGCTTCATCGGCCTCGTGGTCTCCGGCGGGCACTCGTCGATCCTTCGCGTGGGCAACATAGCGACCGACGTCGAAGAGCTCGGCGGGACGCTCGACGACGCCGCGGGCGAGGCCTTCGACAAGGTCGGGCGCCTGCTCGGCCTGCCGTACCCCGGCGGCCCGCACATCGACCGGCTGGCGCGACTGGGAGACCGCTGCGCCATCCGCTTCCCGCGCGGGCTCTCGCAGGGCAAGGACAAGGCCCGCCACCCCTACGACTTCTCCTTCTCGGGCCTGAAGACCGCAGTCGCCCGCTACGTCGAAGGCCTGGCCGAACGAGGCGGGGAGTTGAACAGGGAAGACGTCGCCGCGAGCTTCTCCGAGGCGGTCTGCGACGTCCTGACGGCCAAGGCCCTCACGGCCTGCGAGGCCTTCGACTGCGACACCCTCGTGGTCGGCGGCGGCTTTTCCGCAAATTCGAGGCTGCGCGAACTCGCGGCCGAGCGCGCCGCCAAGGCCGGCGTGACCGTCAGGATCCCTCCCATCCGACACTGCACCGATAACGGGGCGATGATCGCCTCGCTCGGGTGGGAGCTCGTCAGAAACGGCGTCGAGCCTTCCTCCCTGGGCATTGGCGTCGACACGGGAATGGACCTGAGCCGCGTCAAAATGTGACAGCCGTCCGCCCCGACCCGAGGCCTTTCCGCAGTCGGCCTTCGCTTCGTCCGCGCTCCGTTTGCGGCCGCCCGCGCCTTATCTGAGTCGGCCTGCGCCTTCTCGGCGCGGCCCGCGCTTCAATTCGCGGTCAGCGCCTCCGCCGCGCGACGATCGCCCGATGGCGGCCGAGGACGGGGGAGAAGAGGACGACGCCGGCGTCGCCGCCGCGGCCCGAGAGCCTCTTCGCCATCGCCGCGACGTCGACCTCCGTTCCGCGTTTCTTGACCTCCGCCCGTCCGATCCCGTGCGCGGCCAAGGACCGCTTGATCCGCTTGGCCTCCGGGGCGACGACGTCCAGGACCTCGAAGGCCGCGCAATGCGGCGGGGCGGCCTCGCCCGTGAGATAGGCGATGCCCTCCGAGACGGGGGCGAGGCCGTGTTTCTCGCACAGGCGCGCGATGCCGCCCGATCGGACAATGGCCGGATCGGGTTCGAGCAGCAGGGGGCCGAGGGCGCGCGGGGCGACGAAGACCGCCGGCTCGTCGGCTGCCTTCGCGCCGGAGTCGAGCCGTTCGCCGTCGACCGTCGCCGCACGCCCCGTTCCCATTCCGAGCCAGACGACGGCTTCGAGCAACTGGCCGCGCTCGCTGATCCACTCGACGAACGCCCTCGGCGGCAAGGCGTGGTAGGCGATCCCGGGCGCAACTTTGATCCCCGCCAGCGGGAAGTCCCTCGCAAGGCTCAGAGCGCGCGAGAACGGCGGATTCCAGCATTCGGGAGAGGAGATCCTGCGGCCGTCCTCGGCCCGCCTGGCGGGGTCGAGCCATATCGCGTCGGCGTCGGGAAGCTTCGTCGCGAGGCCGTCCGCGCATGTCACTTTCGCCCCCGGCGCATTCGCGGCCGCGTACAGGGCCGCCACGGGGTCCGATTCGATCGCCGCGACGTCGAGTCCCGCGAGGGTGAACGCGAGCGAGTCGGCGCCGATGCCGCAGCCGAAGTCGATGACCCGTCTCGCTCCCGCCTCGACGAGGCGCGCCGCGTGCAGCGCGCCGACGCTCAGCCTGGTCGCCTGCTCGTACCCGTCTGCGGTGAAAAACATCGAGCCCGCGCGCTCGCCGAACTTGGCCGCGGCCCGCGCTCGCAGGCGAGACAGCGTGAGCGCGGCCGCCGCTTGGTCGGCGTCCAGCCCCTCGCGCCTCAGCCGCGCAGTGAGGGCGAAGACGTCGTCGAAACGGTACGGGGGAAGCGCGGCGAGGACGACCCGTCCGGCGTCGCCGAGGAGCCAGCGGGCGACGGCGAGATTGCGGGATGCTCTCGCGTTTCGGGGAGAATCGGCGTTAGAGGAGGCGGAATCGGCGTCGGGAAGGGGGGAATCGGCGTCTCGAGGCGGGGAGGGAAAAGCGTCCACGAATCAAGTCTCGCACGCGGCGCTGCGCCTACGGCGAAAAGCTGGCACTCATCGCATGCGAGTGCTAATCTTTCATCAGGCGCAGCGAAAGTTGCGCGTGCCCGGTTCGGGCCCGGCCCCCGCGACGGCGGGTCCCGCGTCCAGGCTTTCTCAACCAAAGCACGAGTATATAGAAGGGGGATCCGCAGTGTCGGTCTCCATCAAGCCGCTTGAGGATCGCATCGTGATCCAGCAGCTCGAAGCAGAAACCACGACGGCTTCCGGCCTCGTCCTTCCGGACACGGCAAAGGAAAAGCCGCAAGAGGGCAAGGTCTTGGCCGTCGGGCCGGGCCGCGTCGACGATCAGGGCAATCGCGTGCCCGTCGACGTCAAGGTCGGCGACGTCGTCATTTACTCCAAGTACGGCGGGACCGAGATCAAGTACGGAGCGGACGAGTACATCATCCTGTCCTCGCGCGACGTGCTCGCGGTCGTCGAGAAGTAATCGAGAGGCGGTCGGCCCCGGGCCGGCGCGCAATCGAATCGAAGGGGCGGCGCTTCTGTCTGAGGCGCCGCCCCTTCGTCGCGCCTAAAGACACTTTGTCGCGGTCGCAAGAACGCTTGTCGCGGTCGCGAGCGTGTTCGGTCGCCGGAGGCCGCCCGCAGACTCGGCTTCCCCGGCCTCAGACCCCGGCGGCCTTGTTTCCTCAGCCTCAGACTCCCGCGGGTTTGGCTTTCCGGGAGGGCTCAGCCTTCCGGCCGGACCCAGCTTCCCGACCGCCCGCCGGATTTGGCGACGATCTTCGCTTCGGCCACCACGGCCGAGCGGTCGATTCCCTTGACCATGTCGACGACGGCGAGCGCCGCGACCGTCACGGCGGTCAGCGCCTCCATCTCGACGCCCGTCCTGTCCGCCGTTCGCGCCGTCGCGCGAATCGCCACGCCGCCGTCGGCCAGTTCCACGTCCACTTCGCACCCGTGGAGGCCCACGACGTGGGCGAGAGGAAGCAGCGCGGGCGTCTTCTTGGCGGCCTGGATCCCGGCGACTCTCGCCACCGCGAACACGTCTCCCTTCGGCACGGAGCCTTCTCTCAGCCGCGCCATGACGGCGTCGGAGCACTCGACGCGGGCCACAGCCGTCGCCATGCGAACCGTCGGCTCTTTCGCCGTCACGTCCACCATGCGCGCCGTGCCGTCTGAGCGCAGATGGGCGAGGCCGCCTGGAGAGGCTTCTTCGCGGTCAGCCATCGGCGCCTCCTTCGGTCGGAATGAATCCCAGCGCGTCGCCGGGCCTCACGCGTTCGACGTCGGCCGGCACGACGCCGAGCCCGTCCGCCGAGGGAAGCGAGGCGACCAGGTGCGAGCGCGAGCCGAGTTCGTGGATGGGGAACGCGCGCCCGCCGTCCAAACGCAGGGGGATGAACTGGACCTTCCCGCGAGGCGAGGCCCATTCGACGCCCGCAACCGCCTGCCCGACCGCCGGTTCGACGGCGTCGGAGCGCCCCGCGAGCACCCGGATCATGCCGGCGACGTACACGTGGAAGCTGACGTAAACAGACACCGGGTTGCCCGGCAGGCACGCCGCGGGCACGGACCGTCCGCCGACGCGGGCCGTCCCCGCGCCCTGCGGCCCGCCGGGCTGCTGGGCGACGGCGTGGAAGCGCATCGAGGGCCCGGAAAGGGCCTGCCGCACCGTCTCGTACGCCCCCGCGGATATTCCCCCCGCGGTGACGAGCAGATCGATCTCCGGCGCGGACGCCAGAATCGCGAGCAGGGCCTCGGGGTCGTCCGCGCTGCGCCACCTGGCGACGACGTCGCCCCCCGCCTGCGCCGCGAGCCCGGACAGAAGGACCCCGTTCGAGTCCGGGATGCGGCCCTCGGCGAGCTCCCCGCCAGGGGCGACGAGTTCGCTCCCCGAGGTGAGGATTCCGATGCGCGGACGAGGCCGGACGAAGAGCGTCCCGCAGCCCGCCGACGCCGCCGCCGAGACCGCGGCGGGGGTGAGGACGGCGCCCGCGGGAAGGACGGGCGCGCCAGCATCGAGGTCTTCGCCCTTGAAGCGCACATTGGCGCCCGGGGTCTGGGGCGCCCGGACCGTCACCGTCGGGGGCGCCTCGCTCACGCCGGCCGCATGATCCGTGTCTTCCACCCTGACGACGGTGTCCGCGCCGTCGGGCATCGCCGCCCCCGTCATGATCCGAATCGCCGTCCCCGGCGTGAGCGTGTATTTGCCCGTGTCCCCGGCCGCCACGTCGCCGCAGACCGGCAACGTGGCCGGAATGCGGGCGACGTCGGCGTGGCGAACGGCGAAGCCGTCCATCGCGGAGTTTGTGAACGGGGGAACGCTCAGGCGGGCGACCACGTCCCGCGCCAGCACGAGCCCCGCCGAGCTCGCCGCGACGGGCGGAGCGGAACGGCCCGGCCAGACGGCGCCGGCCGGGCCGGCGATGGCGCATTCGAGCGGCGGCGCGCCCTCACGGCCGGTCCCGTAGGGCAGGGCGTCGATGGCGCATTCGAGCGGCTCCAACGGTTCGACGAGCCCGTCGAGGAATGCCCGATGCTCTGAAACGCTGAATCTCACGCGGACTCCAATCCCGACCAGCTGTGGCTGCCGTCGGCCATGATCTGCTTTTTCCACACAGGCAGGCGAGCCTTGACTTCGTCCACCATGGCCTCGGCCGCGGCAAAGGCCTGGGACCGGTGCTCGGCGGCCACCGCGACCACCATGAGGACGTCGCCGACGTCCAGCAGCCCCGTTCGATGCCAGGCCTCGACGCGGTGAACGCCCTGGCGCAGTGTCAGGCCTTCAGCGATCGACCGCAGGATGCGCGCGGCCGAGGGGTGCGCCGTGTACTCGAGCGCGGCCACGCTCGCGCCGCCCGAATGGCCGCGGACGGTTCCCTGGAACATCGCGACGGCGCCGCAGCGCGGATCGTGCGCGTCCTTGCAGATTGCGGCGGCGTCCAGCCGCTGGGCCGTGAGCCCGGTGTGAACGACGTCGAGCATCTCACCCTCCAGCGAAAGGCGGCAGCACCTCGACGACGGCGCCGTCGCGAAGAGGCGCGTCGGCTCCCGACTCGCGTTCGTCGACGAGGAATGAGGAAATGTCGGCCACCCGCGCGAAATCGGGGAACTCGGCGGCAAGCCCGTCTATGAGCGCGCGGAGGGTCGCTGGCGCCGAGGAGCGCGGGAACGTCATGCTGTCGGTCTGGACCGCTTCTGCGGCGCCTCCGTAAAAGCGAACGGTCAGCCGCCTGCTGCCCGCCGTCTGCGGGCCGTCCCGTTCGCACAGCTTCACCTTCGCGACCACCGGGTTGTCCGGGTCGGCGGCGAATTCGACGTCGACGTCCGCGCCGCAGGCGGCCTGAACGATCCGCTCGACGGCGCCGCGGCGCAGTTCGAGGGCGAGGGGGTCCGGAAAGGCGGGGTCGGTGTACGGGCACGCGTTGAGGATGAGGCACGACGGCGAGGTCGGATGCGAGGCCGCCGCAAAGCCCATATTTGTGAGAAAGCGGCGAATGCAGTCGGCGTGGCGCGTGAGGGCGGAGCCTGGGCGCCCCGAGGCTTTCGGGCCGCCGGCCGGGCCGTCCAGAAGCTCGGCCGACTCGCCGGCGGACACGGCCTGCTCTCCCCACCTGGTGCCGATGTCGTAGGCCGCCTCGGCCGGATCGGGGGCGTTGTCGCGGAGCCAGGCGAGCGTGGCCGAAACGCTCTGTTCGAGGAGCTGGCCGGCGAAGGCGGCGTTGGCGGGGGCGAGCGTGAGGTATCCGAGAGCGGGCCTGCCCCGCCCGGAAATCGGGAGCTGCTCGCGGGTGACCAGCCCCGAATTGTAGAGGGCTTCAAGGGTTTCGCGGACGGACGAGGCGTGCAGGCCGCTTTCCTTGGCCAGCTGGGTGACGGTCACCGGGACGTTGTGGCGTGAGACGGCGATCAGAAGCGAGTGCTGCGCAGGGGTCAACCGGGCGATCGCAGACAGCAGATCGCCGAATCGATGGCGCTCGGCGCTCACGAACCCTCCTTTGCAGATTGCGTTTCGCCCTTTGACCGGCATTTTACGCGCGTCGTCGCCGGCCGACCGCGTGCACGCGGCCCCGACCGGCCGCGACTCGGGCTTCGCCGGCCCGGGGCTGTTTGCGAATTCACCAACCGCGCGGCTTGGAGACGGGCTTGGCGCGGTCGCGCGAACGATAGACCACCTGGGGCCGGGTCAGATATCCGACGGGGGCGGACACCACGTGGACCAGCCGCGTGAAAGGCCAGATGCAAAAGAGCAGAAGGCCCGCCACGATGTGGAGTTTGAAGGCCACGGGGACGTCGAGCATGAGCTCGGGCTTCGGGCTGAACGCGAAGATCGAACGGAACCACGGGCTGATCGTCTCGCGGTAGTTGTACCCCTCGTGCCCGCCGAAGATCTGCGAGCTGACCGTGGCGACCGTCCCCAGGGCGATGGGGATCGTCAGAAGGACGTAGGTGACGATGTCGTTGCGGGTCGTGGCCAGCCGAACCGATTTGACGACGAAGCGCCGGTAGACCAGGCCCGCCAGCCCCACGATCGTCATGAGGGCGGCGATGGAGCCGAGTACGGTGGCGCCGAGGTGGTACATGTGCTGGGAGACGCCGAAGGCCTCGGTCCACGAGGCCGGCACGGCAAGGCCGACGACGTGGCCTGCGGCCACGCACAGGACGCCGATGTGGAAGAGAGGGGAGGACCACCGCAAGATGGCCTTCTCGTTCCACTGCGAGGAACGGCTCGTCCATCCATATTGGTCGCTGCGGTAGCGCCAGAGAAGGCCCGCCACGAGGACGACGAACGACACGTATGGAAGTGCGACCCATAGGAGGGTGTCGAGAACGGTCATGGTTGCAGCCTTTCCTGCGACGTCGGGAAAGGGGCGGCGGTCAGATCGCCTATGCCCACGAGTTCGGTGGGCGGCCCCTGGCTGATGAGCTTTCGATAGCCTTCGATCGCTTCCGGGCTGGGTTCCGGAAGCGTCAGGACGAGTGCGTTGAGAAGATGGGCGTAAGGCGAATCGGCACTGCGCAGAGCCGTGCGTAGCACCTCGATTCCCTCCCGGTTCGCCCCCAGCAGGTCCTCGCCGACGCCGGATTCGTCGAGGGCGCAGAACTCCAAAACCACGGGCAGGTGGTCGGGAAGCTCTTCGCGAGCCGGCTCGAAGCCTGCGCGGGCCATAACCTCCTTGAAAGCGAGGATCGCTTGGCCGCGGCCTCGTGTGTCGCCCTGCGAATAGTAGGTCAGGGAGAGGGCGCAGCGCCTGCGCTGGTCGAAGGTCTCGACGTAGAGAACCTGAAGCGCGCGCAGCCCCGTCTGTTCTGCCTGCGTGCAGAAGGCCTCCAGCTCTTCGGCCACCTCGTCCGGCAGAGCGTGCAGCTCCGCCCTGACCGCGGCGATCTCGCTTTCGAGGGCCTCGTCGGGGTAGTCGAGCAGCAGCGAGCACGCCATGCGTATGATCCGGGCCTGGCCGGCGTCGACCCGTATGCGGCGTTTGCTCGGAATCCTGGGGATTCCCACGAATGTGCTCATCGGAGAACCTCGAGGGGGAGCATGCGGCGCCCGTCCGAACGGGTGGGGTTCGCACCCGGGCCGACCCCGTGGAACGCTTCGACGTCGTAGGAGACCGGGCAGCCTTCGAGCTCCGAGATCCCGCGGGGAAGCTCCGGACTGGCCGTGGGTATGACGTACCTTTCGTCGTACTTGGCGATGGCCAGAAGCCTGTACATCTTTTGGACGGTCGCCCCGTCCATGCCCACCGAGGCGGCGATGCTCTCGTTGCCTTCGCGGCCCATGAACACGTCGCGCATGTAGGAGCGCATGGCCGCCAGGCGCCTGAGCGAGAGCTCGACGGGGGCGGTGTCGCCCGCGGTGAAGAGCCCGGCCAGATACTCCATGGGAATGCGCATTTGCGAGATCGCCGACAGCAGCACCCTGTGGTCTTCGCCGTCGTTGCCCGAGGCGGTGACGGCGTCGACGACGGGGCTCAGCGGCGGAACATACCAGACCATGGGAAGCGTGCGGAATTCGGGATGGAGGGGAAGCGCCACGCCGTAGGCGGAGATGAGGTCCCAGACGGGCGATTCCTGGGCGGCGACGATCCACGAATGCGGCACGCCGTTCATGTGCGCCTGGGCGACCACCTCGGGGTCGCGGGGGTCGAGCAGAATCTCCTTCTGCGCCGGAAAAAGGTCGCGCTCGTCTTTCTGCGCGGCGGCCCATGTCACGCGGTCGGCGTCGTAGAGGAGGACGCCGAGGTAGCGCAGGCGGCCCACGCAGGTCTCCGAGCACACCGTCGGCTGGCCCGCCTCCAGGCGCGGATAGCACAGCGTGCACTTTTCGGCTTTGCCGGAGTTGTGATTGAAGTAGACCTTCTTGTAGGGGCAGGCCGAGACGCACATGCGCCACCCGCGGCAGGCGTCTTGGTCGACCAGGACGATGCCGTCCTCCGTCCTCTTGTACATCGCGCCCGAGGGGCAGGCCGAGACGCATGCCGGGTTGAGGCAGTGTTCGCAGATGCGCGGCAGGTAGAACATGAAGGAGTCTTCGATGTTCTTGGCCACCGAGAGGTTCATCTGCTTGAGGGTCGGATCCGAGTCCAGCGTTTCCATGGAGCCGCCCAGATCGTCGTCCCAGTTCGGGCCCCACTCGATGGTGTCGATGTTCTCGCCCGTGATGCGCGATTTGGCACGGGCCACGGGGATGTTCGCCGAGCCGGCGGGGGCGGAGAGCAGCTTGTCGTACTCGTACGTCCACGGCTCGTAGTAGTCGTCCATGCCGGGCAGCGTCGGATTGGAGAAGATCTTCGCAAGGCTGGCCAGACGCCCGCCTTGGCGCAGCTGGAGCCTGCCCGACTTCGCCCTGCGCCAGCCGCCCTTCCACGTCTCCTGGTCCTGCCAGGTGCGCGGATAGCCGACGCCGGGCCGCGTCTCGACGTTGTTGAACCACATGTACTCCGTGCCCTCGCGGTTCGTCCACGCCTGCTTGCAGGTCACCGAGCACGTGTGGCACCCGATGCACTTGTCGAGGTTCATGACCATTGCGATCTGCGCCATGACCTTCATCAGAACTGCACCTCCTGGCTGCGGCGGCGGATCATCGTGACCTCGTCGCGCTGGTTGCCCGTGGGCCCGTAGTAGTTGAATGCGAAGGAGAGCTGGGCGTACCCGCCGATGAGATGGGTCGGCTTGAGCAGGATGCGCGTCAGCGAATTGTGGGTTCCGCCTCGCCTGCCCGAGCGTTCGTTGAGCGGAGTGTTCATCGTCCGCTCCTGGGCGTGGTGCATGAACACGGTGCCCTCGGGCATGCGGTGGGAGACGATCGCCCTGGCCGAAACGATGCCGTTTCGGTTGTAGGCCTCGACCCATTCGTTGTCCTTGACGCCGATCTTCTCCGCGTCCTGGGGGCTCATCCAGATGGCCTGGCCTCCGCGCCCCAACGTCAACATGTGCGGATTGTCGAAGTACTGGGAGTGGATCGCCCATTTGTTGTGAGGGGTGAGGTAGCGCACCGCGACTTCGGCCGTTCCCTCCGGCGAGACCCCCGTGGCGCCGAGTTTGACGTCTCCGTACAAATGGTGGAGGTCCAAAGGAGGGCGGAAGATCGGCAGCGTCTCGCCGAGCTCTTGCATCCAATCGTGGTCGATGTAGAACTGCGGACGCCCGGTCAGCGTGTGCCAGGGCTTGTTCCGCTCGACGTTCTGGACGAAGGCGCTGTACCGGCGCCCGCCGTGCTCGGAGCCCGACCACTCGGGCGAGGTGATGACGCTCCGCGGCTGGATCCGGGTGTCGTCGAAGCTGATTCTGCGCTCCTCGTCGCCGAGGGCCAAGTCCGCCATCTCGGTTCCCGTTCGGGCCTCCAGGCGTTTGAACCCCTGGTAGGCCAGCCGCCCGTTGGTCGTGCCGGACAGGCGCAGAACCGCGTCGGCGGCCTTGACGTCGGCGTCGACGAGCGGGCGCCCTGCCCCGGGCCCGTAGTCTTGCGGAGCCGTTCCGTTCAGTCTGCCGAGGTAGTCGACCTCTTCGTCGGGAGTGAGCAGGAGCCCTTTGATCGGCATGCCCGCCTTCTCGACGAGGGGGCCGAGGGTGTCGAACTTGTGCCCAATCTGCGTGTAATCGCGTTCTATGCCGACGATCTTCGGCATTGTCACGCCGGGGACCCACGGGTTGTCGGGCGGGACCGCCCCGGCGGGGTTGGCGAATTCGTCGGGGGTGTCGTGGCTGAGCGGCGCGGCCAGCGCGTCGATCTGCGTTCCCAGATGCCTGGAAGCCATCCCGGAGACGAGGTAGGCGAGGGTCTGGAACGTCTCGAAATCGGTGCGGGCCTCCCACGGCGGGTCGACCGCCGCGTTGAACGAGTGCATGAACGGGTGCATGTCCGTCGACGACAGGTCGTGCTTTTCGTACCAGGTCGCGGCCGGAAGAACGACGTCGGAGTGCAACGTGGTCGAGGTGTTGCGGAAGTCGGCCGTCCACATGAGGTCGAGCTTGCCGTTGACGGGCTCCCTCCACGTCATCGAGGCCGGGCGCCGATCTTCTTCGAGTTCCACGGCATTGACGTCGTTGTCGGCGCCGATGAGGTGGCGAAGGAAGAACTCGGTTCCCTTGGCGGACGAACCCAGCAGGTTGGTGCGCCAATTGGCGAGGATGCGCGGCACGTTCTCGGCGGCGTCGGGGTCCTCCACGGCGAAGCGAAGCCTGCCTTCGCGCAGTTCGCGCGAAACGTACTCTCCGGGGGCCAGCCCGGCCTCTTTCGCTTCCCGGCCCAGAACGAGCGGGGACTTGTTGAACGTCGGATAGCTCGGCATCCAGCCGCGCTGGGCGGACTCGACCAGGCAGTCGGCCGTGGTTTTGCCGTTGAGCGCGCCGGCGGCGGTCGGGCTCGCCATGAGCTTGACCTGCGCGCCGTCGTAACGCCACTGACTGGTGGAAACGTAGTACCACCCGGTGGAGATCATCTGCCGCGCGGGGCGCTGCCAGTCCAGGGCGAAGGCGTAGCTCGCCCATCCGGTGATGGGGCGGACCTTCTCCTGGCCGACGTAGTGCGCCCACCCGCCGCCGTTGACGCCCTGGGTTCCGCACATCGTCGTCAGCGCGAGGAACGTCCGGTAGATCGTGTCGGAATGGAAGTAGTGGTTCGTCCCCGCGCCCATGAGGATCATCGAGCGTCCGCCGGATTCGAGGGCGTTGGCGGCGAATTCCCGGCCGATCTTGACGGCTGCGCCGGCGGGCACGCCCGTGAGCTCTTCCTGCCAGGCAGGAGTGCCGGGGGCGGTCGAATCGCCGTAGCCGGAAGGCCACTGGCCCGGCAGCCCCTCGCGCCCCACGCCGTACTGCGCGAGCAGAAGGTCGAAGACGGTCGTGACCAGGCGGCCTCCGACCCTGCGGGCGGGCACTCCGCGGTACATGACGCCGGCCCCGATCGAACCCTGGCCCTCTTCTGCCGGAAGGTCGAATCGCGGCATCGCGACGAGGGCGGGCTCCCAGGCGTCGGTGTCCATGACCGACATCACGGGCTCGACGCCGTCGAGCTTGAGGTTCCAATGCCCCGCGCCTTCCTCGCCGAAACGGTCGGCCAGCGTGCCGCCCGGATCCTTGAGGGCGCCGTCGGCCTCCATGACGAGCGGGCGGAAGTCGCTGTGTTCGGTGCGATCGGCGGTTCCGGCGGGCGCGAGGTTCGCGGTGTAGAACTTGCCCGGAACATAGGCCTCCGTGCGCGAGGGGCTCGCATCGATCGCGTTGTCGAGCTGGACGAGGAACGGGCTGTCGGAGTAGCGCCTCATGTAGTCGATGAAGTACTGCTCGCGTCGGGCCAGGAAGAACTCCTTGAGAATGACGTGCCCCATGGCGATGGCCAGCGCGGCGTCCGTTCCGGGGTGAACTCTCAGCCAGTCGTCGGCGAACTTCGTGTTGTCGGCGAAATCGGGGGAGACCACCACCACTTTTTGTCCGTGGTAGCGGGCCTCGGCCATGAAATGGGCGTCGGGCGTGCGCGTGAGCGGGACGTTCGACCCCCACATGATGAGGTACTGCGAATTGAACCAGTCGCCGGATTCGGGGACGTCCGTCTGGTCGCCGAACATCTGCGGGCTCGCAGGGGGAAGGTCGGCGTACCAGTCGTAGAAGGAGAGCATGGTCGCGCCGATGAGCTCGTGGAATCGGGAGCCCGCCCCGTAGGAGATCATCGACATCGCGGGGATGACCGAGAAGCCGGCTATCCGGTCCGGGCCGAATTCTTTGATCGTGTGGACGTATGAGGCGGCCACGATCTCCATCGCCTCTTCCCACGTCGTGCGCACCATTCCGCCCGTTCCGCGGGCGGATTTGTAGGCTTTGGCCTTGACGGCGTCGCCGACGACGTCGCCCCACGCCAAAACGGGGTCGCCCAGGCGGCCTTTGGCCTCGCGGTACATGTCCAACAGCACCCCGCGGACGTAGGGATACTTGATGCGCGTGGGCGAGTACTCGTACCAGGAGAACGCGGCGCCGCGAGGGCATCCGCGCGGCTCGTACTCGGGCATGTCGGGGCCGGTGGTCGGGTAGTCGGTCTGCTGGGACTCCCAGGTGATGATCCCGTCCTTGACGTAGATCTTCCACGAGCACGACCCCGTGCAGTTGACGCCGTGCGTCGAACGAACCACCTTGTCGTAGCTCCAACGCTGGCGGTAGAAGGAATCCGCCTGGCGTCCGCCCTCGAGGAAAAGCTGACGGGCGTCGCCGCTCGCCTGGCCTCGCCTGAGCCACGAGCCCATCTTCAGGAGGGGGGAGCCGAGTGTCTCTTTAGATGTCATGGAAATCTCCGATCAGCCGGGGAAAGGCGCGCCCGGGCGGGCGTAGCGGACCCAGCAGAGTGCGGCGCATGCGACGCAATACGCGGCGCACAGCCAGAACCACAGGCTTGCGGACATGGACGAGAGCGCGATGCCGACGATGAAGGGGCCGAGGCTGGCCACCGCCGCGGTGAAGCCGATCGCCCCGCCCGCCTGGCGTTTGGGCATGATCATCGGCATCTGCTTGAAGGTTCCGGCGTTGCCGATGCCGGAGAAGAAGAACATGAGGAGCATCGCCGTGAGGAAGACGGGGAACTGGCCGAGGTCATTCGGCTCGAGGAAGAGCGCCGCCCAGCCGAGCGTGACGGCCATGCCTATTGCCGAGACGAAGGTCCAGATCGCGCCGCCGAATTTGTCGCACAGCGGGCCCCAGGCGAATCTCACGAGGGATCCGATGAGGGGGCCGAGGAAGGCGTAGCCCGCGCCCGCGGGAAGGCCCTCCATGCCGGCAAAGGCGCTGTCCTTGCCGTAGTGCTGGTTGATGATGAGCGCGAACTGGGCGGCGAACCCGGAGAAGATTCCGAAAGTCATGACGTACATGGCGGTCATGATCCAGGTGTTGGAGTTGGAGAAGATGTCGAGCTGCTGGCGGATGTTCGCCTTGACCGGGACGTCTTTGAGAAGCGTGAAGGCGAGGATCGCCGCCACGACGGTCCAGGGGACGAAGAAGATCGCCGCGTTGTGCACGTAGATGGGGCCGCTTGAACCCGACTGCGGGGCAACCCACGTCATCCCGAACAGGCTGAAGCCCATGAGGAGCGGGCCGACGAGCTGGATGACCGACATTCCCAGATTGCCAATGCCGGCCTGGATGCCGAGGGCCGTTCCCTGCAGGCGCTTGGGAAAGAAGTAACCTGTGGAGGGCATGTACCCCGAGAAGGAGCCTCCGCCGATTCCGCAGGCGAAAGCCAGGCCGAGCAGCACCCCGTAGCTCGTGTCCGGATTCTGCACGGCCACGAACCAGCCGAGCATCGGAATGGCGTAGAGCAGCGAGCTGTAGCCGACGAGCTTGCGCGTGCCCACCAGGGGCGGGAGGAACATGTACGCGAGGCGGATGAGCCCGCAGGAGAGCCCCGGCATCGACGTCAGCCAGTAGAGCTGCCCCTTCGACAGATGGAAGCCGATGTCGTTGAGCTTCGGGGCGATGGCGCTGACGAGGAACCACACGCAGAACGCCATGATCATCGAGTAGGTGGTGATCGCGAGGGTTCGCCAGGCGATCTTCGAGTCCCAGGACTGCGAATCCTCTGGATTCCAGTCGGTGAGAACGGCGGATTTCATAGTGCTCCTCGCGGTCGTCCGTTATGGGAGGTTTTAAAGATGGGAAAATCCGGTGAATATGGGTAAAGCGTACCAAGTCTGTTGGCCCACGGCGGCGGCGCGTCCTTCGAAGCATCGAACCCCGTGGATCCAGTTTTCGGACATTTCCTTGAAAATTCGCCGTTTTGCGGAATTGTGAACCGCCGCCTCCGGCCTCGGGGCGGAAATACACGCGAAAAGTCTTACGTAAATAGAGCGCGGATTGCCAAGCCGACGGCGAGAGTGCATGATCGTCGCATGCCCGCCACCCATTGCATCGTCCTCGCCGGCGGCGAGGGAAGGCGCCTTGGCGGCGCGTCCAAGGCCGACGTCTTGATCGGGGGCCGCCGCCTGCTCGAGCGCGTCGTGGCCGGCGTCCGTCCGTTCGTCGCCGGACGGATCGTCGCGGTGGCGCCCGACTCGGTCGATGTTCCGCCCGGAGTGCTCAGGACTTTGGAGGATCCCCCCGCCGGGGGCCCGCTCGCGGGGATCGACGCGGGGCTCACGGCGCTCGGCGCATCGGCGGCCTCGGGCGGGGCGGCTGGGGCTTCGTGCGGGGCGCAGCGAGTCGCGCCGGGTTCGGCCGCGTTCGCGGCCGCGGGGGAGCCGCCGGCCGCGGAGCGAGACATGGTTTTCGTTTTCGCCGTCGACACGCCCCAGGCGGGGGCCTTGGCGCCGAGGCTGGCTGCGGCCGCCCGCGGCCGCGACGGCGCCGTCGTCGTCGGCGGGGAGCCTCCCTTTCGCCAGTGCCTTCAGGCGATCTATCGAATCGAAGCCTTGCGGGCCGCGATCAAGGAGGCCGGAGGGCCTCGGAACAAGGGCGTGCGTCGGACGCTCGGCTGCTTGGACCTCGCCGAAGTTCCGGCCTCGGCCGACGAATGCCGCGACGTCGACACGCCGCAGGACGTGTCGTGGTGGTCAAAAGCCCTCGGCTCGGCCGACTCGGGCGTTGCGCCGCTCGAGCCATAGGCCTGCGGGCCCGCCCCTCGCGTCGCGCTCCAAGGCTCGGGCGCTCTGAGCGTCAGGCTTCGTCGAGCTGGGCCAGGATATGGGGCACGAGAGGTTCGACGACGTCGAGGGTGTCCTGCGCTCCGCCGGAGGACCCGGGGGAGACGACGATGAGGGCGCCCGTGCGGTTGCGGGCGCTGACTCCGACCACTTCGCGGGACAGCGAGGCGAGAGGCGTCTTGGCCAGCCCGTGGGCGCGAATCTGCTCGGCGATTCCGGGGATTTCGACGTCGATGAAGGCGCGCGCCGCCTCCGGCGCGTCGTTCCCCTCGCGAAAACCGGATCCCCCGAGGATGAGGACGAAGCGGTCGCCGCGTCGCAAGGCCTCCGCTATCTCCCTCTCGATGTCGGACCGGCTTTCCGCGACGACGCGCAGCCGAGGCTCGGGCATGCCGAGGCCCGCGAGGCGCCGGACGCAGCCAGGCCCGGCTTTGTCCTCTTTCTCGCCCGAAAGGACGCGGTCGCTCACGACGACGACGGTCGAACGGACGCTGTCGGGACTCCACTCGGGGGACATGAAACCTCCTCGGCTCGGCGGCTGTTTGGCGACTGTGGTCTGCGGCCATCATAGGGCTTTGCGAAACAGGTCTTCGCGCGCGAAGGCCGCTCGCCCCGCCTGCCAGTTCGGCTGCGTCGCCGATTAGTTTGGCTGCTTTTCTCAGCTTTCAAGCGCTTGTTTATTTTGAGTGGGAAAAACCAGACAAAACAGTGTGTAGTCTACGCATTAGATTCGCCGTCGGATTGAAAGGCATCCGAGACCACGCCGATTGGAACGGAGAACGACATGCATCGACGCATCGCGGCGGCCCTCGGCGCGGCGCTGCTCCTCTTGTCCGCCTGCGGCGACGACGCCGCTTCGAACTCGACTGGCTCCCCGTCCGGCGGCGCATCGGGAAAGGCGGCCAAGGTCAACGTGTTCGCGGCGGCCTCCCTCAAGGAGTCCTTCGGGGAGATGGAGAAGAAGTTCGAGTCGGCGCATCCCGACGTCGACCTCGTCTTCAACTTCGCCGGCTCTCAGGAACTCGTCGAACAAATCAACTCCGGCGCCCCGGCCGACGTCGTCGCCACGGCGAACACGACGACGATGGACGCGCTCAAGTCCGGCGGCAAGGTCGCAGACACGAAGATTTTCGCTTCGAACACCCTCGTCCTCATCACGCCCAAGGGGAACCCCGCGAAGGTCACGGGCCTCGATTCGTCCCTGGACAAGGCCAAGCTCGTCATCTGCACTCCCAAGGCGTCCGCTGGCGGCAAGACGGTGCCGTGCGGAACCGCGACCGCCAAGCTCGTCAAGAAGCTCGGCGTGAAGCTCAGCCCCGTTTCGGAGGAGCAGAAGGTGACGGACGTTCGCAGCAAAGTGATGTCGGGCGAGGCCGACGCAGGCATCGTCTATCGCACGGACGCCGTCGCCGGCGGCAAAGAGGTCGAAACGATCGAGATTCCCGGCGCCGACACGATTGTCAACGACTACCCGGTCGGAGTGGTCAAGGCGTCTAAAAATTCGGCCAAGGCCAAGGCTTTCGCCGAGTATGTCACATCGCGGGAAGGGCAGGCGACGCTGAAGAAGCATGGCTTCAACGAGGCCGGGGCCGGTGGGCGTTAGGCGTCCTCGCACCCCGAGGCGGCGTGCGAGGCGCGTGAACGTCTCACCCTTGCCTTGGTGGCTCGTTCTCTTTGCGTCGGCCAGCGCCGCGTATCTCATTCTCCCTCTCGTTTTCATGGGGTCGAGGGTGCCGTGGGACCAGTTCCCCGCGGTGCTTTCGAGCGACGAGGCGGCGGACGCCCTCTCGTTGAGCCTGAAGACGTGCGCCGCAGCCTTGGCGATCGACCTGGTCTTGGGCGTTCCCCTGGCCGTGGCTCTTTCCAGAGACTGGCGAGGCGTCGGCGTTCTACGGGTGCTCGTCGCGCTCCCGCTCGCCCTTCCGCCGGTTGTCGCAGGCATCGCCTTGGTCGCCGCCTTCGGCCGAAGAGGCGTCCTCGGCTCGCAGCTGGAGGCTTTCGGCGTGACCGTCGCCTTCACGACGTCGGCGGTCGTTCTGGCCCAAGTGTTCGTCTCTCTGCCGTTTCTGGTCGTCACTGTCGAGGCGGCGCTCAGGTCGCGCCCGCGTGGCTTGGAGGAGACGGCCGCGAGCCTGGGCGCCCGGCCCACGCGCGTGCTTGCGAGCGTCACCCTTCCCATGGTCGTTCCGGGTGTGGCGCGCGGCGCGGCGCTCGCGCTGGCGCGATGCCTCGGGGAGTTCGGCGCCACGCTGACTTTCGCCGGATCGCTCCAGGGAGTCACGCGCACGCTTCCGATCCAGGTCTATCTGGCGCGCGAATCGGCGGACAGGACGGATCTGGTCCTCGGCATCGTCCTCGTGGGCGTTGCGGCCCTCGTCGTCGCCGCCACCGAGATGCCCGCCAGGGGCAGGAGGCGCGTGCGCGGGGAAGAAAGCCCCGACGGCGGCGACCCCGATGCCGTCGACGCTCCGCAATCCGTTCAGCCCGTTGAGAAGGCGGCTGTTCCCCTTCGCGTCGAGGGGAGGGTCGTCGAACGGGGATGGGATGTTTCCATCGAGGTCGGAGCGGGCGAGGTCCTCGCGGTCATGGGCCACAACGGGGCAGGAAAGTCGACGCTCGCCGAGGTCCTCTCCGGTTCTCTCGCGCTGGACTCCGGCACGGTGCAAATTGGAGACCTCACCGCGGACGCCGCCGGAGTCTTCATTCCGCCGCGGGGGCGCGACGTGGCGATGGTCAGCCAGAATCCCCGGATATTCGAACACATGACGGTGTTGGCGAATGTCGCCTTCCCCCTCGTGTGCCGCGGATTCCCGCGCGCCCGGGCGCGGCGGCTCGCCCGCGAGCAACTCAGGAAGGTCGGCTGCGAGCGGCTCGCCGCGCGCCGCGGCGGCCAACTTTCGGGAGGCCAGGCGGCCCGCGTCGCGCTCGCCCGGGCGCTTGTCTTCTCGCCCCGCCTGCTCATCCTCGACGAGCCCACGGCCGCCCTCGACGTCGAAGCGAGTTCGCGAGTGGGGGCGATACTCGTCGATCGGTTGAAATCAGACGGGACGACGACCGTTCTCGTGACCCACGACGTGGCCGAGGCCGTCGAGCTGGGCACGCGCATGACAGTGCTGGAACGCGGAAGGGTCGTCGAGGACGGCTCGCCGGCCGAGATTCTGGCCCGCCCGGTCAGCGCTTTTGGCGCGAGCCTCGCCGGGCTCAACGCCGTCGCGGGAGTCTTGAAGACCGACGGGGACGGGCTTCCGTCGATCGACGTCGGCGGCGGGCAAGAGCTCACGGCCGCAGAAGCGTCCGGGATCGCCGCAGGGCAGCCTGTGACGTTCATGTTCGCGCCGGAGGCGGTCACTCTCTCCTCCGGGAAGGTCGTCGGATCGGCGCGGTCGTCTTTGCCGGCGACGGTCGAAAGGGTGAGCACCGTGGGAGGCCTCGTCACCGTCCGACTTCGCTTTCCAAACGGGGCGCCCTTCAACGCGAGGATCACCCCGGCGGCGCTCGCCGAGCTGGCGCTCGCGCCCGGCGACGACGCGGTCGCCACGGTCAAGGCCACGCAGATACGCGCAGTGGGCGCGGGGCGCGGCGTTTCGACGGAGGGCACACGCAGCCGTCCCGCGGAGGCGGACACACTCGCGTGAAGCGGCGGGCACACGCAGCCGTCCCGCGCAGGGCACGCCCAGGTGAAACGGCATACACGCCCAGGTGAAGCAGTGGACACGCTCACACCGATACGCGGAGCGTCGCATCCTTTCACACCGTAAGATTGCGCCATGAGCACTCGCGATCCCTTTGAATTCGTTGGTTTGACGTACGACGACGTCCTTTTGCTCCCGCGTGAAACCGACGTCATCCCCTCAGAGGTGGACACTGCGAGCCGCCTGACCCGCAAGCTTTCGCTCAAAACGCCTCTGGTTTCGGCAGCGATGGACACCGTGACCGAGTCCCGGATGGCCATCGCGATGGCCCGCCAGGGCGGAATTGGAATCATCCACCGCAACCTCGCCGTCGACGCCCAGGCCGAGCAGGTCCGCCAGGTCAAGCGCTCCGAATCCGGCATGGTCCACGATCCGGCGACGATCGGGCCCGAGGCGACGATCGCCGAGCTGGACGCGTTGTGCGCGAAATACCGCATCTCGGGTTTGCCCGTCGTCGACCGGGATGACAAGCTCCTGGGAATCATCACCAACCGCGATCTGCGCTTCATCCCCGAAAGCGAGTTCGCCGTGCGCACCGTTCGCGAGACGATGACCGCGATGCCTCTTGTGACCGCCGAAAAAGACGTTTCCCGGGAGGAGGCGGCGCGCCTTCTGGCCCAGCACAAGATCGAAAAGCTGCCGCTCATCGACGGCGAGGGACGGCTGACCGGCCTCATCACGGTCAAAGACTTCGTCAAAACGCAGCAGTATCCGAATGCCTCAAAGGACGCCGACGGCCGCCTGCTCGTCGGGGCGGGGGTCGGCTATCTCTCCGACTCTTGGGAGCGCGCAGGCGCCCTCGCCGAGGAGGGAGTCGACGTGCTTGTCATCGACTCGGCGAACGGGGAGGCGAAGTTGGCCCTGGACATGATTCGGCGGCTCCGATCGGATTCGGCCTTCGACGGCGTCGAGATCGTCGGCGGAAACGTCGCGACGAGGGAAGGCGCGCAGGCGCTCATCGACGCCGGCGTCGACGCCGTGAAGGTCGGCGTGGGGCCGGGGTCGATTTGCACCACGCGCGTCGTGGCCGGCGTCGGCGTCCCCCAGGTGACGGCGGTCTACGAGTCCTCCAAAGCCTGCGGCCCCGCCGGCGTCCCGCTCATCGCCGACGGAGGCCTCCAGTATTCGGGCGACATCGGCAAGGCCATCGTGGCCGGCGCCGACGTCGTGATGCTCGGCTCCCTCCTGGCGGGGTGCGAAGAGACGCCCGGCGAGATCGTCTTCGTCAACGGCAAGCAGTTCAAGCACTATCGGGGAATGGGCTCGCTCGGCGCGATGTCCTCGCGAGGCAAGCGCTCCTACTCGAAAGACCGCTACTTCCAGAGCGACGTCTCTTCCGACGACAAAATCATCCCGGAGGGGATCGAGGGGCAGGTGCCCTTCCGAGGAACCCTTTCCTCCGTTCTCGGCACGCTTTTGGGCGGCCTGCACCAGACGATGTTCTACACGGGCTCCAGAACGATTCCCGAGCTCAAGGAAAACGGCCGTTTCGTGCGAATCACGTCCGCGGGCTTGCGCGAGTCGCATCCGCACGACGTTCAGATGACCGTGGAGGCGCCGAACTACTCGGGCCGCTGAGAGCCTCGTTCTGTCAGCCGCGCGGCTCGGCGACCGGCCAATCGAAGGAGTCCGTGAACTCACGGCCCCTCTCAGCGGCTTTGCGTGCGAGAAAGGCCATGAAATCGGCGTGCGTCTCGCATTCCCTCTCCTGCAGGTCCTCCAATTCGGCGCGCGCGAACTCCGGGAATTTGCGGACTATCGCGGCCAGCAGGCGCAGCGTGGCCAGAACGTCGGCCTCGGCGTTGTGAAAATGGTCCTCGGCATGGACGCCGTAATGGCGGCAGAGGTCCTCGAGCCGCCTTTTCCCCTTGCGATATCGGTCGGCCGAGCGGTCGAGCAGGTACGGGTCGACGACGGGGAAGACTTCGCCGCCCAGCCTCTCGGCCAAGGTGGGCAGCCCGTGTCTGTCCAATTCGCTCTCTAGAAGGGTGAAATCGTAGGTCGCGTTGAAGGCGACCGCCGGATGTCCGCGCCCCATGTGCCCGGCCAGGAGCGCCGCGACTTCTTCGAGGACCTCGTCCGAGGGCCTGCCTTCGGCGCGCGCCTGCTCCGTCGTGATCCCGTGCACCGCGCTTGCCCGTTCGGGTATCTCGACGCCGGGATCGGCGAGCCAGTAGCGTTTCGACACCCCTTCCTCCGTCACGGCGACGAGCGAGCAAGTCACGAGGCGGTCCCGCTTCGGATCTATTCCCGTCGTCTCCGTGTCGAAGCCGATCACCGGCGAGGAGGTCCAGATTGCGTTCTCTTCGTCCATGGCTTCATGGTATCGGCGGGGACCGACGCTTTTCCGTCTCCATTCTCCCGCTCGCCGACGGAGGCCCACAGCTTCGCCGACGGGGTCGGCCTGCCGCTCCGCGGGCCGGCGTTCGCCACCTGCTTGTCGCGCCCCGTCAGGCGCCGGCCTGCCCGGCGCCTGACGGGTAACACGCGGCCGGGCCGGACGGCTGACTCGCATAGGCGGCGCGGTAGGCTTGAGGCGTGAGCGAGATCGAGATAGGACGGGGAAAGAGGGCGCGTCGCGCCTACACGCTGGACGACGTCGCCGTCGTCCCAAGAAGGCGCACCCGCGACGCCGACGAAGTCTCCACTTCCTGGCAGTTCGACGCCTACCACTTAGACATCCCGGTTCTTTCGGCCCCCATGGATTCGGTTTCCTCCCCGGCCACGGCGATCGAGATCGGAAGGCTCGGCGGGGTGGGGGTCCTCGATCTGGAGGGCCTGTGGACGCGTTACGAGGATCCTGCGGAGGAGTTCGCCCGAATCGCCCAGGCCGATCCCAAAGAGGCCACCTCCTTGTTTCAACGTCTCTATTCGACGCCCGTCAAACGAGACCTCATCTTTTCCCGACTGGCAGAAATCCGCTCTGCGGGGGTCCCCGTGGCCGGGGCGCTGTCGCCCGGACGCACGCAGGATCTGTGGAAGACGGTCGTCGATGCGGGAGTGGACCTTTTCGTCATTCGCGGCACAACGGTTTCCGCCGAGCACGTCTCCGCTTCCCGGGAACCGCTCAATCTCAAGCGTTTCATCTACGAACTGGAGGTGCCCGTCCTGGTCGGCGGCGCCGTGACCTACACCGGCGCGCTCCATCTCATGCGCACCGGCGCGGCCGGCGTGCTCGCCGGATACGGGGGAGGGGCCGCCTCCGCGACCCGCCGAACGGTGGGGATAGCCGCCCCCATGGCAACCGCCGTGGCCGACATCGCCGCGGCGCGCCGGGATTACCTCGACGAGTCAGGCGGACGCTACGTCCACGTCATCGCCGACGGGTCGGTTTCGACCTCCGGCGACCTCGTGAAGGCGATAGCCTGCGGGGCCGACGCCGTCATGCTCGGCACCGCCTTGGCCAGGGCTGCGGAAGCTCCCGGCCGCGGATGGCATTGGGGGCCCGAGGCGTGGCATGGCACGCTCCCCAGGGGCGAGCGGGTCAAGGTCGCCACGGTCGGACGCCTCCGCGACATCCTCAACGGCCCGTCCCACCAGGCCTCCGGGTTCACCAACTTCATGGGGGCGCTGCGCCACGCGATGGCCGCCAACGGATACCTCGACCTCAAGGAGTTCCAGCGGGCGGAGCTGGTCGTCACGGCATAGCGTCCGAGGCCTGCGACGGCGCAAGCCGACGTCGAGAATCCGAGTTTCCGGTTCAAACGGCGACAAGCCGGCCGCCGAAGGGGCGGCTTTCGCGCGCCTTCGGCGGCCGGCTTGTCGCAGGCTTCGGCCTACTTGACGTTGTGCTGGCTGAAGATCCTGTGGCCGACGTAGGGAGTCATGTCGTCTCCCATCAGCTGAGGAACCGTCACCAGGGTGTATCCCTTCGCCCGGAGCTGGTCGATCAGCCCGGGGACGGCGTCGACCGAGCTGGCGTGGATGTCATGCATGAGAATGACCGAACCGGGCCTGGCCCCCGCGAGCGCGCGCTGCGTTGTGACGGCCGCATTCTTGTTCTTCCAGTCCTCGGTGTCCACGTCCCACCTCGTCTCAGCCATGCCGTTCTCGCCGATGGCCTTGAGCACGGCCGCGTTCGACGAACCGTACGGGGGCCTCATGAGCACGGGCGCCGGCGCCCCGGCTTGGACGATCGAGTCGGAGGTGTTCTTGAGCTGCTTGTGGAGCTCTTCGGGATTGAGCTTCGTCAACTGAGGGTGGTTCCACGAATGGTTGCCGACGGAATGGCCCTCGGCGGCCTCCTTCTTGACGATGTCCGGACGGGACTTCACGTTCTTGCCTATGGTGAAGAAGGTCGCGCGCACGCCCTTTTCCCTCAGCACTGCGAGCAGCCTGTCGGTCTGGTCGCCGGGGCCGTCGTCGAAGGTCAGCGCCACGCAGGAAGCAACCCTGCAATCGACGTCGGGCTTCGGAATCGGCTTGTTTTCGGGCTTTGGAATGGGAACGGGATTGGCTTTCTTCATTATTCCCGAGCGGAGCCTCTTTCCGTCCTCGGTCAGGAGCTTCTCCACGTCGCGGCTTGCCACTCGATAGGAATCGAAGCCGTTCTCTTTGTCGTTGGGCGCCCTAAGCACAAGGGACCCGTCGCTTTGGAAGAAGACGCCCGCAGAGCTCATGCCGCTTTGAGGATCGGGAGAGGCCGACGGTGTCGGCGCCGACGTCGAAGAGGCCGACGCCGACGGCGTCGCGGTCGGCGTGGAATCCGAGCTCGGCCTCGCCGTCGGGGAGTCGGAATTCGGCTTCAAAGCGCGCTTTATCGACATACTCACCGACGTCTTGAGCGAAAGGGATTCGAGGGCGCGGACAACCTTGTTCTTTCCAGATTGGGTGAGCAAATCCTGCGACTGCTTGACGGACTTGTCGCTCATGTCGAGGTACCAAGTCTGGGTCGAAACGGCCTTCTTGCCCTGCACGTGCTTCGTCGAATCAACGGCGAAGCAGACGATCGTTCCGCTGGCGCCGCAAACTCCGGGCGACATCGTCAAGTATTCCTTGGACGAAGGCCGAGACAGCTTCCTTTGCTCCTGCACAGCCCAAAGATTGACCTTTGACGCCAAGACGTCCGGATTCGCCACGTGAACGAGCGAGCTGTGAGGCGCCGCGGCGCTCTTTTCCGTTCCAACGTCCAACCCTTCGACCGTTTCCGGGCCGTTGAGCGAAATCGGACGCACTTTGGCGATCGAAATGGCCTTTTCTGTCGGGCGCGTCGTCGCCGAAGCCGCGTGTGTCTGGCTGCTGGCCGCGCACGAAGCGATGGACAGGCACACCAAGCCCACCGCAATGTTTTTATGTGAACGCATCTTCACTCCATTGTCTTCTTTTGATGCTTTTAGCCGCCGTAGCGGTAGATATTTGTCTGCCTTGCCGTGAATCCAGATCTCATATAGAGACGGTTTGCGGCTTCGCGAGACGGACGCGAGGTGAGATCGACGGATTTCGCGCCGATTTGTTTGGCGTGAGCAATGGCAGCCTCGACGAGGGCCCGCCCTGCTCCCTGCCCGCGGGCGGCGGAATCGACGACGACGTCTTCGATCCACGCGCGCTTGCCCGTGGGGATGATGAATGTGGCGAGGGTGAGCATTCCCAAGATTCGAAGTGAATCGTCCTCGGCTCCCGTCGGCACGCCTTCATAGACGAACAGATAGGTCGCCGGCTGGGAGAGGAATTCGTCGAGCTGCTCGTCGTTCAGCGGAGGAGCGGACGAGGACAGCTGCGGGATCAGCCCATTGACTGCCTCCAGCAGGCCAGGTTCTGCCTCGGCCACAAGCTTGACGGGCATGTGCCTTTCCTTTCGATTGTTTCTCTTTCAATGTTTTTGCGCGATAAACGGCTGACTGAGACTTTACGTCAAGGCTGCCCCAATATCGATATTAGGGGCGGGAGAGTTGCGCATCCCATTCGGGTAAGGGGAGAAAGCCCCGTCTGCGGCGACTGGCCCCGCCTTCCGTCCTTTTCCGTGCGCCGTCACGGATGCGCCGGCCTCTCACGGTCCGGAATCGCCGCCAATTCGGCCAGCCAGGCCCGTGCCGCGGCGTCGGACGGCATGCGCCAGTCGCCGCGGGGGGACAGCGTCCCCCCCGCGCTGACCTTCGGGCCGTTTGGCAGCGTCGAACGCTTGAACTGGTTGGAGAAGAAGCGCTTGTAGAAGACCTCCATCCACTTCTTCACCTCCCCGATTCCGTAGCTGCGGCGATCGGCCTCTGCTATGCCCTCCGGCCACGCCCCCTCGTCGGCGTCGCGCCATGAGTGCCAGGCGTAGAAGGCGATCTTCGAGGGGGCGAGCCCCCGGCGCAGGACGTAGAAGAGAGTGAAGTCCTGGAGCTCGTAGGGGCCGATGACGGCTTGCGTCGACTGGATCTGCTCGCCGTCCTTGGCGGGGACGAGCTCGGGCGAAATCTCCGTGTCGAGAATGGAGCGCAGCGTGTCCGCGACGGAATCGTCGAATTGCCGGGACGACGTCACCCAGCGGATGAGGTGCTGTATGAGAGTTTTGGGGACGCCGGCGTTGACGTTGTAATGGCTCATGTGGTCGCCGACGCCGAAGGTGCACCATCCGAGCGCGAGCTCGGACAAGTCGCCCGTTCCCAGGACGATGCCGCCGTTCGCGTTCGCCAGGCGGAAGAGATAGTCGGTTCGCAAGCCCGCCTGGACGTTTTCGAAGGCGACGTCGTAGACTTCCTCGCCCCGGCCGAAGGGGTGGCCCATGTCTTTGAGCATTTGCAGGGCGGCGGGGCGAATGTCGATCTCTGAGAAAGTCACGCCCAGGCTTTTGCCCAGGGCGTAGGCGTTGGCCTTCGTCCTTTCGGAGGTTGCGAATCCGGGAAGGGTGTAGGCCAGGATGTCCTCCCGCGGCCTGCCCAGCTTGTCCATCGCCTTGGCCGCGACGATGAGCGCGTGGGTCGAGTCGAGGCCGCCGGAGACGCCGATGACGATCTTTGGCCGGCCGATCGCCCGGAGCCGTTGGCACAGCGCGGAGACTTGGATGTTGTAGGCCTCGTAGCAGTCCTGGCTGAGCCTCGCGCTGTCCTCCGGGACGAAGGGGAACCGGTGGACGGGGCGCATGAGGCCGACGTCGTCGGCGGTCGGGGAAAGCGTGAAATGCACCGTCCGGAAGGCGTCTCGACAGCGCTTCGCCTCGTCGCGCCAGGCCTCGTCGTGCCGCCCGATTCCCAGCGCGCGCCTGTTGTCGTCGAAGCTTCCCTGACGCTGCCGCTCCTGGCGAAGGAGGTCGAGGTCGACGTCGGCGATCGTCGCGTGCGGGCCCGTTGCGAAATGCGGCCCCGACGCAAGCTTTCTTCCGAGTTCGTAAATCGCCGTCTGCCCGTCCCAGGCAAGGTCGGTCGAGCTTTCGCCCTCGCCGTTGGCGGCGTAAATGTAGGCGGCGTTGCAGCGCAAAGAGGCCGATTGGATGAGCAGCTCGCGGTCGGAGGCCCGCCCCACCGTGATGGGCGAGCCGGACAGGTTCAGCAAAAGGGAGGCGCCCGCGAGCGCGGCCCGCGCCGACGGGGGGACGGGAACCCACATGTCCTCGCAGACTTCGACGTGGAACGTCAGCCCTCGCACGTCCTCCGCCTCGAAAAGAAGGTCGGGCCCGAAGGGCACGGTTTCGGGAGGGACGCCGTACAAGGCGAGGCTCTCCGACGCCGCGAAGTCGGCTCCCACTTCGTCCGCGGCGAGCGTCGCGTCGATGACGGTGACCCCCGGCAGGGCGATCCTCTCGCCGGCGCATTCCTCGCCGGATGCGAAATGCCGCTTCTCGTAAAACTCGCGGTAGTCGGGAAGGTAGGACTTCGGAACGACCCCCAGAACGTGGCCGCGATGGATGACGGCCGCGCAGTTGAATACGCGGCCGCGGTGGACGAGGGGCGCGCCGACGACGATCACGGAGGCGATCGCGACGGAGGCCGTCCGAAGGTCTTCGAGCGCTTCGAGAGCGGCGTCAAGCAGCACGTCTTGGAGCAGAAGGTCCTCGATTGAGTATCCGGTCAGCCCGAGCTCGGGAAAGACTGCGACGGCCGCGCCCTTTTCGGCGCATTCGCGAGCAAGCTCGGCCGTCCGTCGGGCGTTCTCGCGCGGATCGCCCATGGCGACGGGAAGCGTGCAGGCCGCAATCCGCGCGAAACCGTGGGAGTAGATCGAGTAGAAGTTCTGCATGGTACAAGTCTGCCAGACGGATCCGACGCAAAAGATCCGACGCAGAGTCGAGACGCCGAGTCGGGGCGCTTCCCAAGCGGCCTAAAGCGATTCTCCAGGCGGCCTAAAATGGCCAGCTCCTCGGATCTTGGGGGAAAGAGGGGTCTTCGGGGAGCGTGAGGTCTTCTCGGGGTATCCGCTCCTGGAGCGTCTGGGAGAGCTGCCGGGGCCCCGGTTCGTGCGGGCTCGGCGTCGGCTTGTGCGGAGGTCGGGCGAGGCTTTGCGGCGGCGTCGGCTCGTGCGAAGGCGGCGGGTTCTGGGCAGAAAATGAAGCGGGCGAAACGGAAGGCGAAGGAGAGAGCGTCTGCTTCTCGAAAGAGGTCGGCATCGGCGGGACGGAGGACTCGATCGCCGGGAAATCCGGGGGAAAAATCTCAGGCGTGAAGAGGTATTGGAGGCAGACGCTGTAGAACGCCGCGGAATCCTCGATCGACGCCGAGGCCACCGGCTCTATGCCGGCGATGTATCGATTGAGGAGGGCGCCTATGATGAGCCCGACGCCGGAGGCGGCCCGCAGGCGCCTGTCGGGTCCGCCGAGCATCTTGGACACCGGGGTCACCACGGATTCGTCGATCCACGTTCTGAAAACGTACATCGTCTCTTCCGAGCTAAGAAGCTGATGGATAAGGACCCGCGCGGCGTGATTGGCGTTCGTCTCTTCCCAAAGGTTGAGGATGACTCTGAAAACTCTCGACCCCGCGCCTTCAAGGGGCGTCATCTCTTTGAGGGCGGCCGCCACAGGATCGGCGGGCAGCGACATCGCTGCGCGCAAAAGGCCCGATTTTCCGCCAAAATAATAGGAGACGAGGCTGGGATCGACCCCTGCTTCTTCGGCGATGCCCCGCACGGTGACCGAATTGAATTCGCGGGTGGAGAACTGCTCGCGGGCAACTTCCATGAGGCGCGATCGTATCTCTCCGCGCACTCCTCGAGGTCCTCGAGCTACCCGCCGTGCCATACCTTTACTTTGCGTCGTATTTTTACAAAAAGTGAGGGTCGTTAGTCCTAAATAACGCATTAAGGTGATGAATTTCAAAATTTTGTCAGGGGTGTTAAATGACGAAATCTGAATTGCACGCTTATATTTCATCTATAATTAAAAGCATTTTAACGTTGCTGGAAGCATTAGTGCGTTTGCCGATGCCTTGAGTTCGTCTCGATCGCATGACGTGCAGAAACAACGCAACGAGGGCGTTGTTGCCCGGCAACGGCTGGCGTGCTCGACGTCAGCCGAGAAGCCGTGCGTCTGGGCAGCCTCCTTTCGGAAAAGAGGCCGCAGCGCCTCTCGGCGCTGCGGCCCCGGCGAAACGGCGCGCTCGCGGTCAGCGGCGAACCTGGATTCGCCGCATGCACAGCCACGCAACGGCGGCGTAGAAGACGATGGACGCGAGGTCCCAAAGCACGCTGTAAAGCGGGAAGCCGCTTGCGCCTATGTGTTTGAAAGGCGCCACGTATATGAGTGAGCCGTTCGAACCCACCGCCTTGAAGGTCCAGTTCAGCGTGCCCCATGTCGCTGAGACGACGGCGACGGCTATTCCCGCGACATACCAGGGAAGACGGACGAAGGCTATGAAAATCGCGTAGGCGGCTGTGTACGCGCCGGCTATGGCGACCGTTGCCACGACGGCCAGGAACCAGAGATTGGCCTCGTAAGTGCCGACCGCGCGGCCGGCGTGCGTTCCCGTCACCTTGATGCTGCCGGAAAAGTCGCCGGCGATTAGCCCGTGGACCGCTGCCCCCGCCAGGGCGAGCGCGCCCGACACGGCGGTTCCGAGGCCAAATGCCTTTGCGTGGGCGAGGAGAATGGAGCGACGCGGAAATCCCGAGCTGAGGTAGGTCCGTGTCCTGATGGCGGCATACGCCCCCTGGATCACCGCCCCCACCGTCAATGCGACGAGCAGCATGGCGGTTACGATGACCGCGTATGAAATGTTTCCAATCTCTGCGGCGAAGCCGCGGATTCTTTCAAGGTTTTCGGGAGAGACGCCGATGTCGATTCGCCTTCCGTCGATGACGATCTGGTGCCTGCCGCCGTTTTTAAAGATCAGGTAGTCGTATTTCTCGAGAAAGTAGACGGCTGTCGCAGCGAGGGCGCCCAAGAACAGGCCGACCCCGATTGTCATCGGCATCATTCGTCCATGGCGTCTCAAAATTAAGCGATTGACGGCGGCCTTCGCCCTTTCGGCTGCGACGTTTTCGTCGTCGGCCATGGTGGTTGTGTCGGCGTTGCCGGCCATGGTCTGTGCGTTCGCCTTGTCATTCATGGTCGCGTCCCTTCTGCAAGATTCTGTATGCGGCTGCGGTGTTGGAAGAGAGGGCCATCTTCATGAGCACGTCGGTCAGATGGGCCAGTTCGCCCCCGTCGGAGTGCCTGGATCGGACGTCGTCGGCGTCTCCGCTTTCGACGACTCGCCCGTTGTCCATGAAAATGACCGAGTCGAGGAGGCTTTCGACCTCCTCGATCAGATGCGAGGACAGAACGAGGGTGCGCGGGTGCTTTGTGTAGTCCGCGAGGAGGCTCGCGTAAAAGATTTCCCGGGCGACGGCGTCCATTCCGAGGTGGACCTCGTCGAATACGGTCACCGGACATCTGGAGGCCAGGCCCAGCAGTGCGTAGAGGCTTGAGAGCTGGCCGCGGGAGAGCCGCGAGGGCTTCTTTTTCACGTCGATGCGGAACGCCTCGATCAGCTCGTTCGCGTAGTCGCGGTCCCAGTTCGGGCGCGACGCCTCCCAGAGCTCGAGGGTGCGCCGGGTCTTCTCGTCTTCGAGTATGGGGGTCGAATCGCTGACGTAGCAGACGTTTGCCATGAGGCCGGGGTTCTCGTAGACGTGCTGCCCGTTTGCGCGGACGCTTCCGGAAGTCGGGTAGAGGAGGCCGGCCATGAGCATGGCGAGGGTCGACTTGCCGGAGCCGTTTCTGCCGAGGAGGCCGGTGATCGAGCCCGGTTCGATTGTGAAAGACGCGTGGTCGACGACGTTTTGCGAGTGGCGTTCGTAGTGGAACGTCAGGTCGGCGACGTCGATGCCGAGGGGGTTCATTGCTTCTCCTTTGTGAGTGTGGCAAGGCTGCTTGCCGCCATGTCGAGGATCTCGGGGGATGAGAGGCCCAGAGCGACGCCTTCGGCGAGGGCGGGCGTCAGGGTCTCGTCGGCGTAGGACTTCTGCCCGGCCTCCTGCAGGCGCTCGTGCGCCCCCTCGGTGACGAACATGCCGATTCCCCTTCGCTTTTCGACGAGGTTCTCGTCGACGAGGAGCGCGAAGGCCTTGTTCGCCGTCGCCGGGTTGATGCGATAGGTGGTCGCGTATTGCGTTGTTGACATGAGCTGGTCTCCCGCCGCGAGAGTTCCCGTGAGGATGCTTCTGCGGATGTCGTTTGCGATCTGCAGGTAGATGGGATGCGAGTCGGAAAAACGCATTGCCTCAACTTCCTTAGTTCTGCGGTTCATTACATGACTAATTAACCATAGAACCGAAAGGGTGTCAAGCCCGCTTGGGCTGCGTGCGTCGATTGGCAGGTTTTCTGCGAGGGCGGCCTCAGCTGGCGGAGCGCCTCGAACCGCGAAGGCGCCTCGGCCCGTGGGAGCGCCTTCAATCGACACGGGCGCCTCAATCGACGGCCACGCCCCTTTCTGGCCGCCGGCGCTTCGTTTTGCCTGCGGCGGTGGGGTAGCCTTGACGGGCGGTCGCCCTCGCGAGGCCTTCACGCACCTCGCAAGGCGCGGATCTCGCACGGCGCAAGCCTTGCGAGACGCAAACTTTGCGAGCCGCGCATCTCGCAACGAAGCGACACAAGCGAAAGGACAATGTCAATGGCCAAGCCTCGCATCGGTTTGCTCGGCGTCGGGCGCATCGGAATCATGCACGCGCGAATCCTGGCGCCGAAAGTCGAAAGCCTCGTCGTCGCCGACGTCGTCCCCGAAAGGGCCCAGCGGGCGGCGGACGAACTGGGCGCCCAGGTCCGCTCCGTCGAGGGCTTCTTCGATTCGGACGATCTCGACGGCGTCGTCCTCGCCACGCCCACCGACGCCCACGCGCGCCACATCGAAGCCGCCGTCGGCCTGGGCGCCCCGATCTTCTGCGAGAAGCCGGTGGCGCTCGACATCGCTTCGACAGAGAGTGCCAACGCCGCGGCCAAGTCCGCCGGAGTCCCCGTCCACGTCGGCTTCCAGCGCAGATTCGACGCCGCCTACGCCGCGGCCCGCGAAAGGCTCGCGGCGGGGGAGATCGGGGAGCTGCGGAGGGTCCACATGCACACCCTCGACCAAGCCCCCGCGGCCCGGGAGTTTCTCGCCGCCAGCGGCGGCATCTTCACCGACTGCCTCATCCACGACTTCGACGCCCTTCGGTGGGTCACGGGCCGCGAAGTCGAAGAGGTCTTCGCCTTCGGCACGGATTTGGGGCTGCCTGATTTTGCGGACTTCTCCGACGTGTGCGAAACCGTCCTCGCGCTGCGCCTGACCGGCGACGCGCTCGCCACCGCGCACTCCTCCCGCTTCAACGGCGCCGGGTACGACGTGCGCATGGAAGTGCACGGCACCGAGGGGACGGACGTCGTCGGCATGGACGAGCGCCTTCCGGTGCGATCGCTCGAACCCGGGGTCGCCTACCCCTCGGGGAAGCCGTGGGTCGACTTCATCGCGCGCTTCGCCGACTGCTACGAGCGAGAGCTCGAGGCCTTCCTCGCCGTGGTCGCCGGAAAGGGCGAGGTCCCGTCCACGATCGACGACGCCGTCGCCTCCCTTCGCGTGGCCGAGGCCTGCGCGGCCTCGCGCAGGGAAGGCCGCCCGGTCAAGGTCGCGCGTTGAGCCCCGTTTGCTCCGCGGTCTGCGGCGACGCCGCCCGTTTCGCTGCTACCCTTTTCTCTATGCGTTCCACGGCGGCACGCTAGAAGGAGATCGGTGAATGGACCTACGGCTCGATGCGACGGCTTTTGACTACTCGTTCGTGGTCGTCTATCTGTTCTTCGTCATCGCCATCGGCGTCGTGACGAAACGCAAGGTCCTCACGAGCGAGGACTACTTCCTCTCCGGGCGCTCGCTGCCCGCGTGGATCTGCGCGCTCGCCTTCCTTTCGGCCAACATCGGCGCTACAGAGCTCATCGGAATGGCGGCCAACGGATCGCAGTACGGCTTGGCGACGGTCCACTACTACTGGATCGGCGCGGTTCCGGCGATGGTCTTCCTCGGGCTGATCATGATGCCCTTCTACTACGGGTCGAAGGTCCGATCCGTCCCCGAGTACCTCAGGCTCCGCTTCGACCGGCCCACCCACGTCTACCAGTCGGCGGTTTTCGCCATAGCGACGATCCTCGTGGCCGGCATCAACCTCTTCGCCCTCGCGCTCCTCATCAACGTCCTCATCGGCTGGCCCCTGTGGGCCTCGATCATCGCCGCGGCCGGCGTCGTGCTCCTCTACACGACGATGGGCGGGCTGACCGCCACGATGTACAACGAGGTGCTGCAATTCTTCATCATCGTCGCCTTCCTCGTCCCGCTCACCGTGGGCGGGCTCATCAGGGTCGGCGGCGTCGACGGCCTGCTCGAGACGATCCGCACCCACGAGCTCCTCGGGGAAAACGGGCTGTCCGTGTGGGGAGGGACGGGGCTCGCCAACACGACCAACCCCTATGGAAACTGGATTGCGCTGCTGCTCGGAATGGGCTTCGTCAACTCCTTCGGATACTGGACCACCAACTTCACCGAGGTTCAGCGGGCCCTCTCGGCGAAAGACATGTCGGCCGCCCAGCGCACGCCGATCATCGCCGCGATCCCCAAGATGCTCCTTCCCGCGATCATCATCATGCCCGGCCTCATCGCCGCGGTTCTCATCCCCGAGCTTTCCAACGGCAAGCTTTCCCACAACGAGGCGCTGCCCGCCCTCATCGGAAAGGCCATGCCCACGGGGCTCGTGGGGCTCGCGCTGGCGGCGCTCATCGCGGCCTTCATGGCCGGCATGGCGGCAAACGTATCGTCCTTCAACACCGTGGTGACCTACGACCTGTGGCAGACCTACATCCGCCCGGGCCGCAAAGACACCTACTACCTCCGCGTGGGCCGCAAACTCACGGTGGCCGGCGTCCTCATCGCCATCGGCGCAGCCTTCATCGCGGCGGAGTTCAACAACATCCAGGATTACATCCAGCTCCTGCAGTCGATCTTCAGCGCCCCCCTCTTCGCCACCTTCGTCTTGGGCATGTTCTGGAAGCGCATGAGCGGACCGGCCGGGCTGTGGGGCCTCGTCGCCGGAGCCGCGGGCGCGGCCGCCGTGCAGATCGGCTACCAAAACGGCTTCCTGGAGTTCAACTCCCAGCAGGCGGCCTCCTTCACCGGGTCGGGCATGGCCTTCGTGTTCGACGTCGTCGTGTCCGTCCTCGTCACCCTCAGGACTTCGCCCAAGCCGGTCGAGGAATTGGACGGGCTCGTGTGGGGCCGCACGAAGATGCCGATCAAGGGAAGCCTTCCCGCGCCGGACCTGCACAAGGCCGCGGTCAAGGCCGAGCGTGAGCGCTTGAAAGAAGGGCGCGGGCTTGCCTGGTGGGAGAATCCGTGGCCGCTGGGCGCCGCCGTCACGGCAGTCCTGGTTCTACTCAACATTTTCGTGGGATGACGGAGGGAAACGATGAGCAAGAAACGCTGTCCCCGTTTTTCGCGCATGGCTCTTTTGGACCTGCGCGCCTGGGTCGCCGCGATGTTTTTCGTGTTCGGCACGATGCTCGCCGTCTACGGGGCGTTCTTCGCCGACGGCGAGGATCTGGCCAAGGCCGCAGGAACCAACCTCGACCTGTGGACCGGCGTAGGAATGATCGTCTTCGCCGCCGCCTTCGCGGTGTGGCTTCTCGCCCGCCCGCCTGAGTTCGACGTCGCCTCCGACGCGGAGGAAGCCGCCGACGGCGTCGTCGCCGCGAACGGCGTTGACGGCCTTTTAGCGGAAGCGCCGGGGGCTGAGGGAAGCAAGGCTCAGACGGAAGGCGGCGAGGCTCAGACGGAAGGCGCCAGGGGCTAACGGGCGCCAAAGACTAAGTCGCCAGGGGGTACGGCCGCTTGGGAAACTCGCGCAGGGCGCCCGGCGGCGTCGGAAGCGCCTGAAAAGGCTCCGGTCATAGAGTGTGACATAGAAACTGCGTAAACGGCCGTCGTTGGGACATGTGCGATCGTTGACGGCCGTTTGATTCCCTTCCCTGGCGTTTGCTTTGCTTTTTCGAACGGCGCCTCTGGCGTTTCCAAATGACGCCTCCGATTCAGCGCTCTGTTCCGCCGGAGCGTCGAGCTTCGCAACGGCGCCGTCGTCCGTGGGAACGGCCGGGTGCATGCATGGGACCTTTGGACGAAAAGATTCTGTTCGAATGCTGTTACTTTTTCTTCATGGTCTGGCGTGACGTGCCGGCCGATCTGGACACTCACAGAAGAATTGAGTCCATTTCTGCCGTTCACCGCCCCCAATGGCGGGAGACCATAAAACAAAAACCAATTTATGGACGCTCTCCGTCCAAATCACCTCACATTATCTTCCAGTTGAGCACAAGCGACGTTTCTTTCCCATTTTACCGACTTGGGGAATTTTGCTTGTTTTTGCAGGGTTTTGGCGTGCCCTGCGCGCTTGCAAGGAAGCTCTCCTTCGATGTCGAAAGGGACATTCATGCCTTCTATCACCAGAGGTCTGCGGCGTGCCAGCGATCTCTCCATTTCCCAACGACGCTTCCTTTTGGTGCTCGTTTCCATCGGATCGTCGATCCTCTACACTCCGGCCTATCTGAAGAACGTCTTCTACGATCCGCTTAAGGAGGCGATCGGCACATCCAATGCGGGGGTGGGCGAGCTGCTCGGCTACTACGCCATCACCGCGACGGTCTGCTACTTCCCGTCGGGCGTCGTCGCCGACAAGGTCAGGGTGCGCACGCTGGCGTGGGTCGGATTCACAACCACGGCGATGCTCACCTACCTCTACGCCATGCTTCCCTCGTTCGCCGTTCTCAGACTCGTCTTCATCGGCATGGGCGTGACGACCATTCTCATCTGGTGGGGCATCCGGTTCAAGCTCGTCAGGCTCATCTCGGAGGAAGACGCCTATTCCCGCAACATCGGAATCTCCTACGGACTCTACGGCGCTGCGGGGCTTGTCGTCGGCTTCATCAGCATGAAGATCATCGAGTGGTTTGAAGATTCGGCCGCAGTCGGGATTCAGTCTCTCCTCATCTTCCTCGGCACCCTCATTCTCATTCTCGGGATTCTCTCGTTCTTCTTCATTCCGAAGTTCGAGGGCGAGATCGATCCGACGAAGAAGTCCTTCGACATACGCCAGATTCGCGAGGCATTGAGGAACCCCGTCGTCTGGATTTCGGCCGCATGCCTGTTCTGCGTGTACTTCTTCTACACGGGCGTCAACTACACGACCCCGTACCTCAAAAACGTGCTCCTGGCCTCCGCCTCCGTTACGAGCTTCGTTTCGATCGTCCGCACCTATGGCATCACCCTCGCCTCCGGGCCCGCCTTCGGCTTCCTCGCGAAAGCCACGGGCTCACCCTCGAAGGTCATCTTCGGCGGATCGATCGTGTGCGCCGGCGGCCTGTTCGTGTTCACGATTCTTCCGGCCGAGCCGGGCATGGTTCTACTTGTCGCAGGGGTCACCATTGTGCTTGGATTCATCGCCAACGGCGTCTTCGGAATCGTTTCCTCCCAGTTGACCGAGGGGAAGGTCCCCATCCCGATCTTCGGCACGGCGGCCGGCATTCTCTCGGTCATCGGCTTCCTTCCGGACACCTTCTCTTCGACGTGGTTCGGAAAGATGATCGACGATCGGCCTAAGGACGCCTACGCCGAGATCTTCCTGATTCTCGCGGGCTTTGCCGTGGCGGCGGGCGTCCTCGCCCTCATACTCCTGTGGTACGTCAGGCGCACGGGGAAGGCGAAGGCGGCGCCGTCGGAGCCGACGCCGGTTCCGTCTTACGAGGAAGCCGCTGAGCCGGCGGCCGCGGCGAAGTCGCCTTTCGGTTCGAAGAAGGGTTCGGCTTGGAGCTCGCATGCCGAATAAACTCAAGGTTCCCGCGATGTGGAGCGAGCAGATGGGCGCCGTCGTCGCCAAGCAGAACGAGCTCGCTGCGGGCGTCTATTCCAGCGGTCAAACCTTCGAGCAGGCGCGCGAGGGGTATCGCAAGGAACGGGTTTTCTGGAACGACGGCGGCCCCGTGCCGGCCTCGACGATCGAGGAGGACGTCGCCACCCGGCACGGGCGGGTGCGCGTGCGGATGCATCGCCCCGACGGCGCCGCCGTCCTCCCCGGGATCGTCTATGTCCACGGGGGCGGATGGGTGCTGGGAGACCTCGACACCCACGATCGAATAACCCGGACCCTCGCCGAGAAGACCGGGGCGGCCGTCGTCGCCGTCGATTACACGCTCTCGCCGGAGGCGCGCTTTCCGCGGGCGCTCGAAGAATGCGTCGACGTCGTCTCGGCGCTGAAGGCCGACGCCGACAAATGGGGGCTGGATCCCCGGAAACTCGCTTTGGCGGGCGACTCCGGGGGCGCTTCTCTCGCGCTCGGGACGTTCTTGCACCTGCGGGACGAGGAGAAGGCGGCCGAAGGCGTCGGCGCGCTCTTGCTGTTCTACGGAGCCTTCGGGCTGCGCGACTCGATGTCGATGCGGCTGTTCGGAGGCGAATGGGACGGTCTGAAGGAGGAGGATTTCGCCTGGTACAAGGACCTCTATCTGGCCGACGCCGCAGACGAGCGCAGCCCCTACGTCGACCTCCTGGCGAACGATCTGACGGAGACGATGCCGCCGTGCTACATCGCCGCGGCCGGGCTCGATCCGCTGAGGGACGATTCGCGCACGCTCGCGACAATGCTTGCGAGCTCCGGGGGCGACGTGGAGAAAGAGGAGTTTCCCGACGTCATCCACGGCTTTTTGCACCACTCCAGAATGCTCGACGCCGCGAGGGACGCCCTCGCGCATGCGTCGGACTTCTTCCGCTCGCGCGTCGGGAAGGCCCCGGCGACAACTCAACAGACAATCGATATCACAACTGAGGAGTAGAAATGGATTTCTCATTCACCGAGGAACAGCAGCTGATCGTCGACGGCTTCGCCGACGTCATGAATTCGCGCTCATGGGAAAAGTACTTCCATGAGTGCGACGAGACGTCGACCTACCCCGTCGAATGGGTGAAGGCTCTGTGCGACGTCGGATTCGACCGCATCCTCCTTCCCGAGGAGCATGACGGGCTCGGCCTCGACTGGGTCACGCTGGCCGCCGTGTACGAGGTGCTCGGCCGCCTTGGAGGCCCCACGTACATCCTCTACCAGCTGCCCGGCCTCGAAACCGTCGTACGCGAAGGCACCGACGAGCAGCGGGAGAAGGTCTTCTCCTATCTCGGCACGGGCGAGCAGGTCCTCAACTACGCGATGACCGAGCCGAGCGCGGGATCGTCCTGGAACGACATGCGCACGACGTACACGCGGCGCGACGGCAAGGTCTATCTCAACGGGCACAAGACGTTCCAGACGTCCGCGATGCGGGTTCCCTACCTGGTGGTGATGGCCCGCAACGCCGACGACATGGACGTCTACACCGAATGGTTCGTCGACATGAGCAAGCCGGGCATTGCGAAGGAGCCCCTGCACAAGCTGGGGCTCAGAATGGATTCGTGCGCCGAGGTCTACTTCGACGACGTCGAACTCGAAGAGTCGGACCTCTTTGGCTCGGAAGGCAACGGCTTCATGCGCGGCGTCGCGGATTTTGACCTCGAGCGCCTCCTCGTGGCCCTGACGAACTACGGTCAGGCCTACTGCGCCTTCGAAGACGCCGCCAAATACGCCAACCAGCGCGTCCAGGGCGGCCAGGCGATCGCGCGCCGCCAGCTCATCCAGTTGAAGTTCGCCGACATGCAGGTGCGCCTGACGAATATGCGCAACATGCTTTTCGAGATCGCTTGGAAGCACGACGTCGGCAAGCTCGGCCGCGGCGACTGCTCGATGGCCAAGTACTACTGTTCGCATGCGGCCTTCGAGGTGGTCGATGACGCCCTCCAGGTCCTCGCCGGCGTCGGAATCACCGGCGATCACCGAGTCCAGCGCTTCTACAGGGATTTGCGGGTGGACAGGGTCTCCGGGGGGACCGACGAGATGATGATCCTCACGGCCGGCCGCGCGGCGCTGAAGAACTACCGCTGAGCGGAGCCGTGGCAGGCAGGCCCGGCAAAAGCAGACAGGCCGAGCACAACAAACAGAGAGGTTAGACATGGAAACGACAAAGCCGTCGTTCGGCCCGCTGGACGACGTCAGAGTCCTCTATTCGGCGGTCGAGATCGCCGCTCCCACCGCGGCAGAGATTATGTCCGAGTGGGGCGCCGACGTCACGTGGATCGAAAACATGTGGACGGGCGACTCGATGCGGGACACCACGTGGACGAAGGAGATGGAGAGGCGCAACCAGCGCTCGATCTCCATGAATCCCTTTACCGACGAAGGCAAGGAGATCCTTTGCCGTTTGGTCAAGGAGGCCGATATCTTCATCGAATCCTCCAAGGGCCCGGCGTTCGCCCGCAAGGGGATCACCGACGAGATGCTGTGGGAGGCCAATCCCTCCCTCGTCATCGTCCACGTTTCGGGGTTCGGCCAGTGGGGCGATCCGGCCGTGGTCAACGCCGCCGCCTACGATCTCACGGTCGCCGCATACGCGGGAATCATCGCGCAAAACGGCACGCCCGAGCAGCCGATGAACATCGCCCCCTATTCGGCCGACTATTTCAACTCGCTCATGATCGTCTCCTCGGCGCTGGCCGCCCTGCACAAGGCCAAGGCGACGGGCAAGGGGGAGAGCATCGATCTGGCGATGTACGAGACGCTCCTGCGCGTCGGCACGTACTACATGATGGACTACCTCAACGCCGGCATAACCTACCCCCGTCCGGGCGCACGCCACCAGAATCTGTGCGCGATCGGCGAATACGCCTGCAAAGACGGGTACATCGGCCTATGCGTCTACGGCGTCCCCCAGAACAAGTACCTTTTGGAGACCATCGGCCTGGGCGATCTGTGGGGGACTCCCGAGTACCCGGAGGACACGTCCGCGCTGTGGCTGGACGGGCCCAAGGCGGACCTCATCCAGCGCAAGCTCGAAGAGTACCTTGCGGGCCAGCTCAAGGCCGACGTCCAAAAGGACTTCGTGGAGCATCGGATCGCGGCCCAAGCGGTCAACGAGTTCGAGGACATCGTGGCCGAGGACCACGTGGCCCGGCGCGAGTGCTTTATCGAGTGGGAGAACGCCGAGGGCGCGCCCGTCAAGGGGCTCAACACGTTCCCGAAGTTCGCAAACAACCCCGGGGGCTTCTGGCGTCCGATGCCGCCTCTCGGCTACGACACCCGCGACGTGCTGACCCGGGCGGGGTTCACGCCGGAGGACCTGGCGCGGTTCGAGGAATCGGGCGCCGTCAGGTTTGGAGACTGAGGCGAGGGCGGGCGCTTCGGCGCCCGCCAAGCCCGCTAGGGTGAGATGAATACGCGAGAATACCCCAATGTGCGCGACCTCTGGGAGGAGAGGGCGGCGCTTTGGGCCGGCCGGGAGTTCCTCGTCCACGAGGACCCGGACACGGCCAAGGTGGAGCGATACACGTACGCTCGCATGGACCGTGAAATGAAGGCCGCGGCCTCAATGTTCGCCTCCCTCGGCGTCGAGGCGGGCGACCGGGTCGGCCTGCACATGTGCAACCGGCCCGAGTTCGTCGAGTGCTTCCTCGCGCTGGCCGCGATCGGCGCCGTCGTCGTGCCGATCGGCCCCGCAAGCACGGCGGCCGAATGCGCCCGCGTCGTCGAGGAGTGCGACATCCGCGTGCTCGTCAGCGAGTTTCCGGAAGACGCCGGGCGCCTGGAGGGCGTCGCCGTCGTCTGCCTCGACGACGGCGACTACGAGGCCATGAAAGCCGATCGGGCGGGGACGCCCCCTCCGAGGCCAGCGGTCGGGCCGGGCGACCTGTTGGAGGTCATGTACACCTCGGGCACGACGTCGCGCCCCAAGGGGGTGATGTTCACGCATGCCAACGCCGTGTTCTCGGGGAAGTACGTCGCATGGGAGCTGGCGCTCAGCGAGGCCGACAGGTACCTGACGACGATGTCCGTCACGCACGTCAACCTCCAGCTCTCGGCCCTCATGCCCGCCGTTTACGCCGGGGCCGCCCTCGTTCTCGTGCGCCGATACTCGGCCAGCAGGATGTGGTCGCAGGTGCGCAGGCACGGGGCGACGGTGATCCAGGCGATGGCCATGATCGTCAAAACGCTCATGGCCCAGCCTGTCGCTTCGGGCGAACGCGACCACAGCGTGAGAGCCGTCCACTATTTCCTTCCCCTTCCCAAAGGGATCAAGGAGGCATTCGAGGAACGCTACGGGGTGCGGCTGCTCAACAACTACGGCTCCTCCGAGACCCTCGTCGGCGTCGTCACCGACCTTCCCGACGGGCGGTCCAAGTGGCCGTCCGTCGGTTTGGCCGGTCCGGGCTACGACGTCAGGATCGCCGGGGAAAACGGCTTGGCGCTGCCGCCCGGCGAGCGCGGGGAGATACAGGTGCGCGGGCAGGCCGGCGTCTCCCTCATGGCCGGATACTGGCGGGACGAGGAAGCCACACGGGCGGCATTCACGGCAGACGGCTGGCTCCGCACGGGAGACTGCGGGTACGCCGACGCCGAGGGTTGGCTCTACTTCGTCGACCGCATGGGCGACATCGTCAAGCGTGCGGGCGAGAACATTTCGGCCTGCGAGGTGGAGGTCGCCATTCTCGAGCATCCCGACGTCGCCGACGTCGCCGTGCTGGGCATCTCCGATTCCATCCGGGACGAGGCCGTCAAAGCAGTGGTCGTCCCCAAGCCGGGGCGCCGGCCCACCGCCGAGGACGTGCGGGACTTTCTCTCGCTGCGCCTCTCGTTCTTCAAAATCCCCTCCGTCATCGAATTCCGCGACGCGCTGCCGCGCGGAGAGTACGGAAAAGTCCTGAAAAACCAGCTCAAAACACAGAAATCAACAACATAGAAAGGCAATGCCATGGCCATCAACACCGACATGGTCGGCCAGACCTTCGGCCCGTTCGTCCGCGACTACACCTTCCGCGACCTCGAGTTGTTCGCACTCGGCTGCGGCGCTGGAATCGACGGCAAGAACGGCCTGGAGTACCTCAACGAACACGACGAGCGCGATCCGAAGCTCAAGGTTCTTCCCATGTTCGGCGCGATGCTCATCGTCGATTCCGAGGTGACCCGGACCATCGACTACGGATACAACTATGCGGGCTCTCTGCACTGGGGCTTCGACATACGCTTCCACCGGCCCATCGTGAAGATGGCCGACCGCCTGGAGACGAAGGTCAAGCTCGAAGGCCTCTACGACCGCGGCGAGGGCAGGGGGCTGCTCGCCCAGCACATCGGCGACACCTGCGATTCCGAGGGAAATCTGCTGTTCACCAACGAATCTTGGGACTGCCTCATCTACGACGGCGGCTGGGGCGGCCCCAAACCGCCGAAGGACATCGTCGAAATGCCCGATCGGCCCGCCGACGTCGAGACAACCGAGACGATCCCCGAGAATCAGGCGCTCATCTACCGCCTCTCCGGTGACTACCACCCCCAGCACATCGACTGGGAGTATGCCGCTGAAAACGGCGAGCCGCGCCCGATTCTCCACGCCATCAGCTACGCGGGGGTCGTCATGCGCCATGCCATCGACGCCTTCGTGCCAGGCGAACCCGAGCGCATCACGCGTTTCAAGACCCGCATCACCTCGCCGGTCCATCCAGGATCGACGCTTACGACGCGCTTGTGGAAGGTCGCCGACGGCGAACTCCGCTTCGCCCTCGTCGACGCCGACGTCGATGAGACCGGCGCCAAGCCCCATCTAAACTGGGGAATCATCGAGTACAAGTAAAGCTCGGGCACAGGCGAGGCAGATAGGCTCGCGGGGCCGGTTCTCGCGAGCCTGTCGGCCGGCCCGCCGACAGCATGGCCTCAAAACGAGAGCACGGTCCAAGATCTAGAATCGAGAAAGGGAAGCGGCTGTGAGAATCGATTCCGTCGTCGTCGGAAGCTATCGCGCCAACTGCTACGTTCTGCGCGAAGGGGCGTCGATGATCGTCGTCGACCCGGGAGACGAACCCGCCGAAGTGCTCGGCCTCATCGGCTCCGCAGGCGAGGCCGGCGCGGCGGACGACGTGCAGATCGTCGCCTCACACTGCCACTGCGACCACATCGGCGCGGTCAACGAGGTGGCCGAGGCTTGCGCCGCCTCCTTCGCCGTCGGGCGCGAGGACGGGCACGCCGTCGCCGACCCCCGTCTTTCCGGCTTCGACGAAGAGGGGCGCGACTATCGGGTCGAAAAAGTCGATCGGCTGCTGGACGACGGCGACGAGATCGCCCTCGGCCCCTACCGCTTCCGGGTCATATCGACGCCCGGCCACACTCCGGGGTCCGTCTGCCTCTACTGCGCCGAACTCAGTCTCATGTTCACCGGCGACACCCTCTTCGCCAACGGTGTCGGGCGCACGGACTTCATCCGCGGCGACGCCGAGGCGATGCGCCGAACCTGTTCCAAGCTCGGCGCGTATCCCGACTCGACGGTCCTTCTTCCCGGCCACGGCCCCTCCACGCGCCTGGGCGTCGAAAAGGCGCGCAACCCTCTGCTGCGCGCGTAAATCCGGCCGGGGCGCCTCTTCCCTCCAAGGGCAGAGCCTTTCAGCCCCCGCGCGTCAGGAGGCCGAGCGCAGGGCCAGCAGAGGCAAAGCGTCAAGCTGGTCGTTGACTAGGTTTTCCACGTATTCGGGGATTTCGCCGAGGAAACATTCGATGTTCTCCGGCAGGAGCGAGAAGGCGCGCATGAGCACCGAGCCTTCGATGGCGTCCAAAAGGCGTGTGACGGACGTCCCCTCCGGCAGGAGGCCGGCCGATTTGAACTCCCACAGGCGCGCTCGGATCGCGGCGATCGGGTCTCGATACGTGTGGATGTAAGCGGCGCGGACCACGGGGTTGACTTCGCATGCCATCTCGACGAAAAGGCGCCTGACAGCCTGCGCATGCTCGCCGAGGTACAGCCGCATCCTGTATTCGGCCTCGTTGGACAGCACCTCGTGCGCACTGTCGCCGACCGGCCCGGGCGCGGCCACGACGGTCCGGAAGGCGTCGATGAACAGTTCCTCGATACTGGCCCATCTCGTGTACATCGACGACTTGCCGACGCCGGCGGCCTTGGCCACCTTCGTCATGTTGAAACCGTGCCATCCTGCATCGCCATACAGATCCAGGGCGGCTTTGAGTATCTTGCCGTCGGCTTCGACGTTGCGAGGCCGCCCTACGGGGCCGCGCTGGACTGCATGAATGTCGACCACGAAATCTCCTCCTTGTCCGTTCTGGCTAAGGCCCACGGCTGCGTTGGCGAGGTCGATTATACGCAATGAACCTGGGAACTTGGAGAGACGGCTCACAGGCATATGGGCGTGAGAGTCTTTGGTCCTTATTGCAGGAGAAGCACTTTGGTCCTTATTGCAGGAGAAGCAACAGGGTAACATTGACTTCAATCGAACAATCACTGTGTCCACAAAGGTGCGGAGATTGGGAAAGGCCTTTTTTCGGACGTAGAAAGTCCGAAATCGGCTTCCGGGGTTGCCCGCGAGGCGTCGCAACGCGCGATGTGGGAAACTGGTGGGGCCGAAGATGCGTTTCATCGAAACGCAATCGCTTTCCACAGGGCAGTGGTGCAGCCAGGCCCTCAACAGACAGAGAGAGGCTTCAATGACCGTAGTTGTCGCTTACAAGTACGCGGCCAATCCACAGGATGCGTCGGTCGGCGCCGACGGCGTCGTCGATTGGTCGCGGGCCAAGTCCGCCGTTTCCGAATACGATCCCGTGGCAATCCAGCTGGGCCGCAACCTCGCGGACGCCGAGGGCGTTGAGCTCGTCGGCGTCACCGTCGGCAAGAGCGACGTGGCCGGATCGATGGCCAAGAAGAACGCCATGTCGAAGGGATTCGACAGGGGAGTCGTCGTCGCCGACGACGCGACCGCAGGATGGAACGCCACGAAGACCGCTTCTGCGCTGGCGGAGCTCGTCAAATCCGTCGAAGGCGCGGACATTCTGCTCGCCGGCGATTCCTCGATCGACGAGGGCACGAAGATCGTGCCGGCACTCGTCGCCGGATTCCTCGGATGGCCGGCCTTCCAGGGCGTCTCAGCGGTCGTCAAGACCGCCGACGGGTATGAAATCACGCAGAACGTCCCCGGCGGGACCCGCACGATCGCCGTCTCAGGCCCCGTCGTCGTCTCCGCTTCCTCGGACGCCGTCGCCCCCAAGGTCCCCTCCATGAAGGACATCCTCGCCGCCGGCAAGAAGCCCGTGGAGAAGGCCGAGGTTCCTTCCGTCGACGTCGAAATCACCGTCGTCGGCCGCTCGAAGCCCGAGCGCAAGGCTCGCAAGAACAAGATTTTCGAGGGCGCGGACGCCCCCGCCCAGCTCGTTGCCGCCCTGCGTGCCGACGGCGTGCTCTGAGAGTTGAAAGGACACAGACAACAATGGCAAACACCTGGATCATCGCGGTTGACCCGCAGATTGCCTCTCTCGTCGAGCAGGGGCGGGCGATCGGCGGCTCGGTCACGGCAGTGACCGTCGGCGGCACGCCCGTCGCGGGAGTCGACAAGGTCATCGACGTGGCGCTTCCCGAGGGCGTTCCCGCCGAGGCCGCTGCGCCCGCGGTCGCAGCGGCGGTCGCAGCCGAGGCCGGCGACGTCGTCCTCGCCGCCAACAAGCCCGCCGAGCGGGTTCTCGCCGGCGCCGTCGCGGCCAAACTGAACGCCGCGTTCCTCCCCGGCCTCAAGTCGGTCAAGGCCGGCGCGGCCGAGCTCTCGCGTTACGGCGGCCTTTCCTTTGAAAGCGTCACCTTTGACTCGCCCGTCGTCGCGGTTCTCGACGGCGGCGCGGAGGCCGAGGGCGAGCCTGTGCCCGCCGAGTCTGCCGAAGGCTCGGTCTACGAGGCCAAGGTCACCGGCCAGGACAAGACGGAGGTCGTTGCGGTCAACCTGGGGGCGGCCAAGCGCGTCGTCGCAGCGGGACGCGGTTTCAAAGCGAAGGAAGACCTCAAGCTGGCCGAGGAGCTCGCAGCCGCAATCGGCGCCGAGCTCGCGTGCTCGCGCCCCCTCGCCGAAGGCGCGGATTGGATGGCCGTCGACCGCTACATCGGCGTCTCCGGCCAGGCCGTCTCGCCCGAGCTTTACATCGCCGTCGGCATCTCCGGTCAGATTCAGCACACGGTCGGCATGAGCGATTCGAAGGTCGTCGTGGCAGTCAACAGCGATCCGAAGGCGCCGATGTTCGCGGGCGCGGATTACGGAATCGTCGGCGATCTTTACGAGGTTCTTCCGGCGCTGACGGAGGCTGCTAAGTAGGAAACATGGCCGAAGAGAACTACGATTTCGACGTCATCGTCGTCGGCGGGGGAGTGGCGGGTTCAGTCTGCGCCTGCCTGCTGGCGAAGAAAGGGCGCGAAGTCCTCCTCGTCGAGAGGGGAATGGAGCCGGGGTCGAAGAACCTGTCGGGCGGCGTCTTCTACTGTCGCGTCATGCAGGAGGTGTTTCCGAACTTCATCGAGGAGGCGCCGATCGAACGGCGCATCACCCGCAACTGCTTGAGCTTCCTCAACCCGACGAACTTCGTGAACGTCGACTACTGGGACTCGCGGCTGGCCGAGCCGGTCAACGCGGTCACGGTTCTGCGGGCGAAGTTCGATCCGTGGCTCGCGGAGCAGGCGGAGGAAGCGGGCGTGACGGTCATGCCCGGCGTCAAGGTCGACGGGATCATCCGCGAGGGCGGACGGTTCGTCGGCATCCGCGCGGGCGAGGACGAGCTGAGGGCCCGCGTCGTCGTCGCGGCCGACGGCGTCAACTCCTTCATTTCCCAGGACGCGGGGATCCGCGGCAAGGAGCCGTTGGAGAACCTGGCGGTGGGTGTGAAGTCCGTGATTTACCTCGGCGAGGAGGAGGTCAAGAAGCGCTTCAACCTCGTCGGCGACGAAGGAGCGGCCTACGCCGTCGTCGGAGACTGCACCGAGGGCGTGGCCGGCGGCGGGTTCATGTACACGAACAAGGAGTCCGTCTCCATCGGCATTGTCGCGCGGCTGGACGATCTGACGAAGAAAGGCAAGTCCTCTTCGGATCTGCATGACCATTTCCTCTCGCACCCGGCGATCGCGCCGTTCCTGGAGGGCGGCGAACTTCTCGAGTACGGCTGCCATCTCGTGGCCGAGGGCGGAGAGAAGATGCAGCACGATCTGGTGCGCAACGGACTCGTCGTGATCGGCGACGCCGCCGGCTTCACCCTCAACACCGGCTTCACGGTTCGGGGGATGGACTTGGCGGCCGGTTCCGCCGTCGCCGCCGCCACGGCCGTCGATCACGCGCTGGAAACCGGGGACTGCAGCCGCGTGGGGTTGGAACGATACATCGCCGAGTATAAGAAGTCTTTCGTAGGCAAGGACATGGCGACGTACGCCAAGGCGCCCGACTTCCTCGAGAACGACGAAATGTACGGGGATCTCGGATTGATGCTGGCGGACGTGCTGTACGGCGTGTACAACCTCGATCTGACGCCCCGCAAGCACATCCTTCCCACCGCGTTGTCCGCTTTCAAGGCATCCGGTTTGAAGATTCGACGGATGGCCAAAATTGGCTTCCAGGCAGTGAGGTCTCTGTGATGTCTGATTTTTTCGAAGGCAGCGTTCCTGCCCGCCTGGGCAAGAACGTCTATGAAGTCGACGAAGGCAATTCGCATATCGAGGTCAACCAGGAGATAGCGAAGGCTACCGGGGCCGGCAAAGTGCTGGTCAAGGTGTGCCCGGCCCACGTCTACTCCGAGGAACCCGACGGCACGATCTCCGTAGAGTTCGCCGCATGCCTCGAATGCGGAACGTGCCGTGCCGTTGCGGCTCCGGGACTGCTCAAGTGGCACTATCCCGAGGGTTCGATGGGCATCATGTTCCGTGAGGGTTGACCAAAAGGGCGGGTGCTGACGCAAACGGGCGGGCGGAGCGATCCGCCCGCCCGTTTTAACCGTTGAAAAAGTGCGAATCGACGCTCTCGGGTGCGGGATCGGCTGGGGATGCGAGCCCTCGTTGCGGGGAGGCTGTCGGCGTTCCCGCGTGTCGGGGATCGTTTTGTCCTCCGGTTTTGCCGCCTTTCAGCTTTTAGGCCTTGCTGCCCCTCACTCTTGTGCTATTTGGACGGTTTGTTTGTCGGTGTTGAGGCAGTAGGCGGCTCCGGTG